>Ga0209151_1000241_pt1 | contig 46224 bp, 41 predicted proteins | sample SaaInlV_DNA_165m_FD_184688 | JGI IMG/M metagenome (GOLD analysis project Ga0209151, IMG submission 184688) | Marine microbial communities from expanding oxygen minimum zones in the Saanich Inlet - SI075_LV_DNA_165m (SPAdes) (version 2) | ecosystem: Environmental > Aquatic > Marine > Unclassified...
TGCCGCCACAAAAGCCGAAACAACGGAAACAAAGATAAAACCGGGGCAACGCTGTTCAGTTGCAAGTAAAATTGAATGTACAACTTAAACTCAGTGAGTTTTTGTCTTGACTCAGGGGTCCACTATAGTCCAACTGGCCAAACGACGAGCAAGAGGCTATCGTAATATTAATAATTTTATCAATATGATTTACTTTCTTTGTGGTAAGTTAAAATTCGACTACCCACTACTAATCACATAGAGCCGTACTTTTCTAATAATTTATGACGGATACACTTAACCCGCCTGTAATTCATACCCCAATGATGCAGCAGTATTTACGCATCAAGGCGGATCATCAAGACACATTGCTGTTCTATCGCATGGGTGATTTTTATGAACTATTCTTCGATGATGCAAAAAAAGCTGCAGAGCTTTTAAGTATTACCCTGACTGCAAGAGGACATTCTGCAGGTGAACCTATTCCTAAGACGTCCTGCGTAGGTGCGACTTCGCCACTACCATCGTAAACTCGGCGCTGGCTTCGTAACACTCCCCCCAAATGACTGGACGGCGTTTCGGAATGCCTTTTATTTTGTCTCCACCTACGCTGGCGATACGATTCCGACAAAACAACGCCCCTACGCCTTCTTCGGACCATCAGCCCTCGCGTTCGCTCTCCATGGCTGCAGCGGCAGCAGGGTATTATTTTGTCACTTCAGTCTGTAATGAAGGTGTTTTTGGTGCGTAAAGTATTGATCAGGTAGAGCAGGCTTGATTTTTGGTGAATGTGACTAATGACGGTTGGTTTGAAGGCTGGGTTGAGTCATACCAGCATATGAAAATTGCTAGAATGTGTGCCTGCGATAAGATTCTTGAGCAGGCGCCAGTTAAGCAAAGAGTGACAATAACTGCAGATATTAAGCCTATAAGCGGGTTGCACCCTTATGCCAGGATAGGTGATAAACCGGTTATACTCTTTGTGTTATTGTTACTTTGTTTGACTATGGGAAGGAACTACTTAAGAACCCGTAGGCAATAAATACTAAAAGTTATTGGTCGAGTTGGCGTATACGACTCAAAAAACCTAACTCGATCTATAGCTATTTAAGCGTGAATTTCTTTATGCAACTCACGGAATTCGTTGGTAAGTTTATGATTCGGAGCATAATGTACCAAGGGTTTTGATTCGCTATGTGATTCACGAACTTTAACAGAAGGAGAGATCTTGCTGTTTAATACAGGAAGACCTTCGGCAATCAGTTCCTCGACTAGCTGTTTCGGTAAATTTGCCTGGCTTTGATATTGGTTGACAATAATGCCTTCAATTTCCAGGGTTTCATTATGATCGGCCTTTACCTCGCTTAGAGTCTGCATTAGCGTATATAAAGCCTGGCGTGCGAAGGTGTCACAGTCAAATGGGATTAAGCATTTATTCGCCGCGATCAGTGCAGACTGGCTATAAAAATTAAGCACCGGCGGGGTGTCGATGTATATTTCATCGAAACCTTCTAACTTATCCAGTTCTTCTTTAAGTTTGAATATTTTATAGCGCGACTCCAGTCGACCTTGTAGTGCTTCCAGTTCTGGGTGTGAAGGTAATAAGAACAGGTTTGAAAATGGGGTTTCGTGTATGACATCCTGCAAACCGCCGGCTTGTCCACCAAACAGATTCAGGCTTAAGCAGCCTTTAAAAAAATGGGCGATTGTTTTATCAGAATCGTTTTCCCTTTGACCTAATAAATATTGGCTTGCGTTGCCTTGTATATCCAGGTCGATGACAAGGGTTCGCTTACCCTCCATTGCACTAATAGCTGCTAAATTGCATGTAATAGTAGATTTACCAACACCGCCTTTTTGATTAAAAATCACCCTACGCATTTTATTCCCCAATATTACCAATCAATTAAGTCGCCATTATATGTAAAATTATGTACGGATAAAAGTATTTGCGCCACATTCAGGACATTCCGGAATAATACTGGTACTTTTAAACGCAATGACTTTACCGCATTTCTCACAACTTAAGCTTCCCGGACCTGTTAGCTCTCCTGTCTTATACGGGTGACTATATTGTTCTGCAGTTTGTGATAACTCGGCTAACTCGATACGTGTTTTATCAGCAACATCGAGAAACGAATCTAGAGCAAAATTTTCCAGTAATTCTATATCGAATTTAAACCATTCGCTTAAGGAATCATTACTATTGTCTGGAAGGGTGTGCGCTGCATGATGAACATCTCTGGAAACAGCATCAGCAACATGGTTAATTTCATCCTGAGTCAGCCCTCCAATTTCACTGGTTTTTTCTTTAGCAGAATCCAGCTTATCAGCAATGGTATGAATAGTATCATCGGTTGCTTCATACATATATTCCATGAAGTCGTTGTAGGCTTTCGTCAGTTTATTTTCATTCATAGCGGTCACTCCTTAAAAATGCTTTAGATTTACTTCACTGTAAGGTATTCTAACGCTTTTGAATGCAAAATGACGAGTAACAATGCAAGAAAATTATAAACCACTGGAAATTGAGTTAAAAGTACAGGCTCAATGGGAACAATCAGGCATATTCTTGGCCTCTGATGATGAGTCGAAAGAAAAATATTATTGCTTATCAATGTTCCCGTATCCAAGTGGTCGCCTGCATATGGGGCATGTACGGAACTATACGATTGGGGATGTGATTAGCCGTTACCAGCGTATGCAGGGCAAAAATGTAATGCAACCGATGGGCTGGGATGCTTTTGGCTTGCCTGCAGAAAATGCCGCGATGAAGCACCATGTTCACCCTGCTGAGTGGACTTATGAAAATATAGACTATATGCGTACCCAGTTAAAAGAACTGGGCTTTGGTTACGACTGGAGTCGTGAATTAGCCACCTGTGATCCAGGTTATTATCGTTGGGAACAATGGTTTTTTCTGCAATTATTGGATAAAGATTTAGTCTACAAGAAAACCTCAGCGGTAAACTGGTGCCCGCATGACCAGACGGTTCTCGCCAACGAGCAGGTCATCGATGGTTGCTGTTGGCGCTGTGATACTGCAGTTGAGAAAAAAGATATTTCACAGTGGTTTTTAAGAATTACTGCTTATGCAGATGAGTTACTGACTTCCCTGGATAAAATGCCGGGTTGGCCGGAACAGGTAAGAACTATGCAGGCGAACTGGATCGGTCGCTCTGAAGGTCTGGATATGACTTTTAGCGTTACCGGGCAGGATGATGTGGAAATTTATACCACGCGTCCTGATACTTTAATGGGCGTTACTTATCTAGCCGTTGCGGCAGAACATCCACTCTCATTGCAGGCTGCAAAAGAGAGTGCTGACATTGCTGCTTTTCTGGAAGAATGCCGGCATACGGAAACCTCCGAGGCGGCTTTGGAAACCATGGAAAAGAAAGGTGTGGATTCAGGTTTTAAAGCCAAACACCCGGTCACCGGAGAGTTGGTTCCGGTATGGATTGCGAATTTTGTATTGATGAGTTACGGTACAGGGGCGGTTATGTCCGTACCTGCCCATGATCAACGTGATTACGAATTTGCTCAGAAATATGGTATAGGCATAAAACAAGTTATTTTCGCAGCGAATGATATCGATGACAGTATTAACGAGCAGGCTTTCACTGAGAAAGGAGTGTTACAAAATTCAGCAGAATTTGACGGCTTAAGTTCGGCGGAAGCGGTGAGTGCGATTGCCGATAAATTAGAACAGCAAGGAAAAGGCCGACGTAAAACTAATTTCCGCTTACATGACTGGGGTGTTTCCCGTCAGCGGTACTGGGGAACGCCGATTCCTATCATTTATTGCGATGATTGTGGCACGGTACCCGTACCTGAAACAGATTTGCCGGTTGAGTTACCTAAAGATGTCGTATTGGATGGTTCAAATTCACCGTTGGTGACCCATGAAGCTTTTTTGCATGTGGATTGTCCTAAGTGTGGGAAACTAGCAAAACGTGAAACCGATACCTTCGATACCTTTATGGAATCGTCCTGGTATTTCGCTCGTTTTGCGAGTAGTAAAGCTGACTCTATGTTGGATGCTAGTGCCAAATACTGGCTTCCGGTTGATCAATATATTGGTGGAATTGAGCATGCTATTTTGCATCTCCTCTATGCGCGATTTTTTACTAAATTAATGCGTGATGAAGGGTTATTGGTCTGTGACGAGCCGTTTAAGAATCTGCTCACGCAAGGTATGGTATTAATGGATGGCACGAAAATGTCCAAGTCTAAGGGCAATACCGTCGATCCGCAACATTTAATAGCAGAATACGGTGCAGATACCGTGCGCTTATTTATTATGTTTGCTGCTCCGCCTGAGCAGTCATTAGAGTGGTCAGATAGTGGTGTGGAGGGTAGTTTTCGGTTTTTAAAACGCTTATGGAGACAGGTACATTTACATGTTGATACAGGCAATTTAGAAGTAATGCTGGATAAGAAAAGCCTGACTGCTGGTGAGAAAGAGTTGCGCAGACATGTGCATCATGCAATTGAAAAAGTTACAGATGACATAGGCCGCAGACATCACTTTAATACTGCCATTGCGACTAATATGGAACTATTAAATACCTTAACAAAATTTGAGGGGCAGGGTGATAATGTGGCAGCTATACGCCAGGAAGCACTAGAGTCGATTGTCTTGATGCTGTACCCGATCGTACCGCATATCTGTCAGGTGTTATGGCAAGGCCTGGGCAAAATAGACGATATTAACCGGCTCTGGCCGGTGCTGGATAAATCTGCCTTGGCACAGGATGAGTTACAGATGATCGTGCAGGTTAATGGTAAATTGCGTGGCAAAATTATGGTTGCAGCCGATGCCAGTAAAGAAGAGATCGAAGCACTGGCTTTGGCAGAGCAAAACGTGATGCGTTTTCTGGAAGGGCAAACTATAAAGAAATTGATAGTCGTGCCTAAAAAACTGGTAAGTATTGTTGTTTGATTTTCCTGACTATAGCAATATCAAGGACAGGCTGGTTAGCCGAAGCAGTGTGCTTGTTATGGCGTTACTGATGCTGACAGCCTGTGGCTATCATCTGCGTGGCGCCATTGATCTGCCTGAAGCACTCAAGACAATATATGTAAAAAGCGCCTCGCCAGAGCTTTCTACCGCTATTGAACGGGCGTTTAGAGCAACTACTGGAGAGATAGTTACTAGCCCCGATCAAGCTGGCATGATCTTAAATGTGCTGGATGAGTATTTCCAGCGGCGGACTATTTCATTGAGCTCTACCGGTTTTTCGAACGAGTATGAATTAGTTTATCGGTTGACTTTTGACCTACTGGATAGTGAAGGGAATACGCTGGTGTCCAATCAAACGATAGAAGTCACCGACTCGTATTTTAATGCTCAGAGAAGTTCGACCGTGTTATCAAAAGATAATGAAGAGATTGTCCTGCGCAAGGAACTGTATGAGAGTGCAGTAAGATCAGTGATTCAACGGGCACGGGCAGAACTGATGAAAAAATTCCCCTGATATGTGGTTAAAAGCAGAGCAATTGCCAGCCGCATTAGCCCAGAAACTGGTAGCGATTTATTTGATTAGTGGTGATGAGCCTTTACAGCTTGGTGAAGCTGCTGATGCCGTGCGCCTGGCGGCAAAGAATGCAGGCTATGATAATCGTGAATTACTCACAGTCGATGCTCATTTTAACTGGCTTGAATTCCTGCAAGCGGCGGATGCCATGTCCATTTTTTCTGAAAAGAAAATTATCGACTTACGCCTTCCTAGTGGAAAGCCGGGTATGGAAGGTAGTAAAGCATTGGTGAGTTATTGTGGACGGCTGCCGGAAGATACGTTGCTATTAATTACTGCTGGCAAACTGGACAAATCTGCAAAAAAAACAAAATGGGTAACAACTCTGGAGAAGCACGGCGTTGCTATTCAGGTCTGGCCACTAGAAGGATCTGATTTGCTGCAATGGCTAGATAAGCGCCTGCAACGTAGAGGCTTAAGTACCAATAAGCAAGGGCTGAGTTTAATCGCATCGCGCGTAGAAGGGAACCTGCTAGCTGCAAACCAGGAAATCGAAAAGCTATATGTGCTGTATGGTGAAGGGACTTTAAGCGAAGAGCAAATTACCCGGGTGGTAGCCGATGCTTCACGTTATGATGTCTTTAATCTGGTTAATGCTGCGTTGTCAGGAAGGGTAGGTCGGATTAATAAAATTCTCAATGGTGTGCGACACGAGGGCATTGCTGCACCGATTGTGCTTTGGGCATTAACGCGCGAAATACGTTCGTTAATTAGTATTCAGCAGCAATTAGGTGTAGGCCAGCCACGCAATAGTGTGTTTATGAAACACCAGGTTTGGGATAAGCGGAAAAAGCTGGTTAGTCATGCTTTAACCCGGCTTAGCCGAGCAGATTTACTGGCTGGATTATTAGTTGCTGCAAAAACAGACCGGCAGATAAAGGGTGAGGAAGTAGGTGATTGCTGGGAAAGTTTGCTGGAAATTAGCTTAATGCTAGCGAAGGAATGACTTTTACCACGAAAGTCACGAAAAACACGAAAAGGGTGTTTGTAATGTGTCATGATTGTAAAAGGTTTCGAATGAATTCCTCGATAGAATCTATACAGACAGGGAAATTTAGCATTTTATTGGGGGAATAGTGCGTTCTTTACCAGAATTTATCCTGTCTTTTTGAAATTCTCCATGGCCAGTTTTATCCGGAATTATCCTTTTTTTTACGCTGGTCGGCTGGGTGCGGGGTGAAGTTAGTGACTGGATAGGCGATAAGGCGCAATATCAAGCTCACTATATGTTAGGGTTCACGACGTTATACCATGATTTTTTAAAAGTTCAGCTCCAAACATATCGGGCGATTTTATAAAAATTTTTGGGTTCATTCTATACCAACATTCGACAGCTCATGTCATCGTTTATCAACCGCCTATTCCTGAATAAGTTCATGAATATCCAGGCCTGTAGAAATTGTAGCTAAATTGTTTTTTACCACATTTTGTAATGCTGATTCTAAATGTTGCCATTCTGCTTTATTAGCCGGTAAACCAAAACGCAGACTGGCTGGCTGACTAAAAAGCCGGGTAAAAACAGCCTGTTTAGCTAGCTGTTGGTGAATGTAGCCCGCATGTTCCGTATGCACCCATTGGAATAGTTGAGTGCTGCCGGTTGGCTTTAATTGATACTGTGTTAATAAGCAATTCAACCGCTGACTTTGTTGTTGTAGGTATAGGCGTGTCTGATTTTGCCATGTTAAATTCTGTAATGCATGTATACAAACATAACGGCTGGGGTTGCTTAATGCCCAGGGACCGAGTAATTCGTTGAGATTATTTAATACACGGGGCTTTGCTAGAACGAACCCTGCTCTAAGTCCTGCCAGGCCAAAAAATTTACCAATTGAACGCAGGATAATCAAGCCTTTTAACGGAGTCAATTTGCTTAAACTTAGTTCAGGACAGCAATCGATAAACGCTTCGTCAATAATAAGCCAGCCCTGTCTTTGGTTTAAATTTTCTAGCCAGCTAATACATTGTTGTTCAGTATATATATCGGCAGTTGGATTATTAGGGTTAACTAAAATCAGAGTGTCTAATAGAGCTATATGTTGATCCACTTGATGACTGGCCATTGTGATTACATTATGACCGGCTTTTTCCCAGGCATAAGCGTGTTCAGCATAAGAGGGTGTAACAATGCCGACAGATCCACTAGGCTTTAATAAAGGTAAGCTTTGGATGGCTGCCTGAGAGCCTGCAACAGCCAGGATGGATTGACATTGATAATATTGCTGAGCGGCAATAATAAGCTCATCCTGTTCTTCGGGTAAGCGCTGCCAGATTGAATTAGGAATATCCGGAATAGGGTAGCCATTGGGGTTAATTCCTGTCGATAGGTCTAACCAAACAGATAAGGGGATTTGATAGTGTTGTGCCGCTTCCAGTAAGCGTCCACCATGTTTAAGCAAGTGCTTCTCCCGCACTAATAACGGCTAACCAGAGTAAGGTCGATAATAGAATTAATAAATTGGCACGTTTGATGTCCTGATTAGTTGCTATACGTTCTGTGCCCAGTATTGGTTTATTCTTGAGCTGGCCGTGATAGATTGCCGGGCCGCCTAGGTTGACATTTAAAGCGCCAGCGCCTGCACTCATCACCACACCTGCATTAGGGCTTTCGCAGTGTGGGCTTTGTTGCCGGTAACAGGCCCAGGCATTCCGTGTGTCTCCGAGTAACATGTAGCTTAAGGCAGTCAGTCGCGCGGGTATCCAGTTAAGTAGATCGTCTAAACGCGCAGCAGCAAACCCAAAATAGTAATAACGCTGATTTTTATAACCCCACATGGCATCTAAAGTATTGCTTAAGCGGTAAAATACTGCACCGGTAGGGCCTGCGACTACAAACCAGAATATAGGCGCAAAAATTGCATCGGCACCATTTTCCAGAGTGCTTTCTATGCTTGCTTTGCGAATGCTTTGGGTATCCATTTGTTGTGTTTGACGGCTAACAATCATGGCAATAGCATGACGTGCCTGGCTTAAGTTACCCGTTTGTAAAGGCTGGTAAATTGCCTGAGTATGTTGCCATAGGCTTTTAGGCGCAATACATAGATAAAGTAACATAGGGCTTAATAGCTCATTGACAAAAGGCAGGCGGGTGATGCTAAAGACGACAGCAGTAATAGGTAACACCATCACCAATAAGGCACACAACCCAGCGATTTTTTGGTATATCTTCGGTTGCTGGCTAGGTAAAATAAACCACTTTTCTATAGCACCAGCCCAGACTCCAAATATAACCAGAGGATGGCCTTTTTTGGGCTCTCCTAAAAAAGCATCGAGTATTAAAGCGATTAACAGGGCAAGTGCAATGGTCATCAGACACAAATATTTAGTGTAAAAAGGCAGCAACAATGCCACTAAAGGAATATAAATGCAAGCAATAACATTAATGGTTCAAGGGACCACTTCTGATGCCGGAAAAAGTGCATTGGTCACTGGGCTGTGCCGTTATTATAAGCGGCAAGGTGAATTAGTTGCACCGTTTAAACCGCAGAATATGGCACTCAATAGTGCGGTTACTCTTGATGGTGGTGAAATAGGCAGAGCCCAGGCTGTACAGGCAAGAGCCTGTGGTATTAGTCCACACACCGATATGAACCCGGTTTTACTTAAGCCCAATTCAGATAAAACTGCACAAGTCATCATCCAGGGGAGGGCACTAAAGAATTTAGGTGCAAAAGCGTATCATGCCTATAAACAAGAAGTGATGCCGGCAATACTCGAATCTTTTCAGCGGCTACAGAGGCAGTATCGACGTATCATTGTCGAAGGTGCTGGAAGTCCTGCAGAAATAAACCTAAGACAAGGTGATGTTGCCAATATGGGCTTTGCCGAGGCAGTGGATTGTCCGGTGATTTTAGTCGCAGATATTGATAGAGGTGGGGTGTTTGCACATTTGGTAGGTACCCTGGAATTATTAAGTCAATCTGAGCAGCAGCGCATTATAGGTTTTGTCATTAATCGCTTTCGCGGTGATATAGCAATTTTACAACCCGGTTTGGACTGGCTGGAGCAAAGAACCGGAAAACCGGTATTAGGGGTTTTGCCGTTTCTGCATGATTTATATCTTGAGTCTGAAGATAGTGTGGTTGTTGCGCAGCCTGAAACAGAGGCTGATGTATTTAAGATAGTCGTGCCATGTGTGCCACGGATGAGTAATCATACTGATTTTGATGTATTGCGTTTGAATACCGGGGTGGATATTCAGTTTTGTAAAGAATCGGCGTTAATGAAACAAGCAGACTTACTTATTTTACCCGGGTCCAAATCTGTGCGTGATGATCTGGCATGGCTTAGAGAAAATGGCTGGGAGTCAGCTATCTTTCGCCATTTACGTTATGGCGGAAAACTTATCGGTATCTGTGGCGGTTACCAGATGCTGGGCTCGTTAATTCATGATCCGCATGGGGTTGAGGGCCGCCCCGGGACTAGTCAGGGATTTGGTTTATTAGAGATGCAAACAACTTTAAGCAATGATAAACAGTTAAAACAGGTCGCAGGTCGACTTTTAATGGCTGATGCAGAGGTTAAGGGATACGAGATTCATGCCGGAATTTCACAGGGACAGGCATTCTTAAACCCTCTGATAAAATTGGAAAGCGGTGAGATGGAGGGGAGTATGTCAGAAGATCAGCAAATATTAGGTACTTATATGCATGGCGTGTTTGATTGTCCTGAGGCTTGTTCTTCTCTTTTGCAGTGGGCAGAAGCAAAAAGTATTCAACCAATTGATTTAGAAGCTTTAAGTGAAGAGGGTATAGAGCTTATGGCCTCTACGGTTAAGCAATATATGAATATGCCTTTGCTGGAAGAAAAGTGTCGCGCGTTTACTGCAGGCAAAAAAAAGGCTCCTTAAAGGAGCCTTTTTCGTAACCTCAGATTGTTACTGTGCACTCACGTTAACCGCAGATAAGCCTTTTTCTCCGGTTTCTACATCATAAGTAACTGTTTGATCAGGCTCTAGAGTTTTAAATCCATCACCCACAATAACTGAGTGATGTACAAAAACATCTTCGCCGCCGTCTGATTGTTCAATAAAACCAAAGCCTTTAGTATTGTTAAACCACTTTACTTTACCCGTTGCCATTTGAATAACTCCCTAATAAAAATAAAAATATATGGCGATAACAGAATAACACCTGATAACAAGGAGCTTTGTCGCTAGTTCAAACACTGCTTTCTGATAAATCGCATTCTACCGTTATTTAGCGAAGGATGCTATTTATCTCTTAATTTGCTGCGACATTGGTGATGTTAGGCTTAACTATTATTGTTTCAGTTAAAGCGTTGTACGACTTATGCCTTTTGCTAGATATTATTCTGGTCTGATATGGTGGACATAGTTGAGCTCTCTTGAAACTGCTTATTACTGGTATACCAGAGCAATAAGTCAAGGTAGCTACGGATATTATCTACATAGATCACCGGTTCTTTGCCACGGGCATAGCCATGTTTAGCCTTGGAAAACCATTCCTGTTTAGTCAGCAGGGGCAGGGATTGCTTAACATCGATCCATTTATCGGGGTTTTTACCCAGTTTCTGAGTAACAATCCGCGCATCTTCCAAATGGCCAAAGCCGATATTATAAGAAGCAAGTGCGAACCAGGTGCGATCTGGTTCTAGAATACGCGCAGGTATTTTTTTCAAGCGTTGCTTTAGATAGAGAGCGCCCCCAAAAATACTTTCTTGGGGGTTGGTGCGATCTGTTACATTGAGTTGCTCAGCTGTCGCCTGGGTTAACATCATTAGACCTTTGACACCGGTAGGAGAAACCGCTTCCTTGTCCCAGTGCGACTCCTGATAGCTGATGGCCGCTAATAAACGCCAGTCAAATTCATGTTTGTCGGCAGCGTCCTGAAATAATTGCTGATATTGTGGTAAGTGACTTTGAAGATGTAGGCGAAAGGTGCAGTTGCCTACATACTTGATATTGCGTGTGTGGCCATAGTGACGTTCAATAAGTTGCTCTAAATTTTGATTTTTTTTGATGTTGTCAAAAAAAATCACGGCTTCATTGTACAGACTTAGGTCGTCAGATTTTTTAAATGCCCAGGCAAGGCGACGGTTAGGACTAATATTAAAAGCAACATTGAGTTTAGGATAGAAGCGGCGAATTAAAGTCATTTGATTGGAATCGGCAATGGTATAGTCGATGAATCTTTCATTCACGAGATACAGCAACCCATCAGTATCCAGCTTTTCATTAGACTGCCACTCTAATTGGGGAATGCTTTTTTTGAGTTGCAACAGGGCCTGATTGTGGCTAGTGCCCTTGACTATTTCCAGGATACCATTGACTAAATCACTTGCATTTTTGGGGCGTTTGGTGCCGGATCGAAAGATGACCTGCTCGGAAATTTCCTGATAGGGTGGGGTGAATAAAAAATGCTGTTTGCGCTCTTCGGTAATGCTAATGCCTGCCGCAGCAAAGTCAGCGTCACCAGCCAGGTTTTTTTGTAAAATAGCGGCAAAAGTATCGGGCACAATAAATTTACTTTCAACCTGTAAATACTCGGCAAATAATTGTACCAAATCATACTCCAGGCCGGAGAATCCATTAGCCGTTTCGTAGTAGGTAGTTGGGTCGTAGCGGGTTAAAACAGTTAAAATGCCTGTTTTTTTTACACGCTCAAGTTGATTGGCATATTTAACGACTTTTTCTGGTGGAGGTTTTGCCTGGTGCGCTGGCTGCTCGCAAGCACTTAGGCAGGCAAGAACAAGCCCGAGAGAAAAGCGGTGAAGGAGCAGCAAGGTTAACGAATTTTCTTGTAATAATTAATTAAGCCATTGGTTGAGCTATCATGTGTTGTTATGGGTTGGTCGCCTTTTAACTCCGGTGTAATAACCTGAGCTAAAACTTTACCTAGCTCAACTCCCCATTGGTCATAACTATTAATATCCCATATTTTTCCCTGTACAAAAATCTTGTGTTCGTAAAGAGCAATTAAGCGTCCTAGAGAATAGGGGGAGAGTTTTTCGAAAATAAATGAATTTGTTGGTCTGTTGCCAGAAAAAACTTTTGCAGCAACCAGTAACTTGCTTGCATGATCCCCCAGGTCGGCTCTAACCTCCTCTTTAGTTTTTCCTTTCATGAGCGCTTCTGTCTGGGCAAGGAAGTTGGAAATTAGCAGGTCATGACAGTCGGAGTTCTCATGATGGCTTTTTGCGGCAGTAATAAAGTCACAGGGAATTACTTTGGTTCCTTGATGAATTAACTGATAAAAAGCATGTTGACCATTGGTGCCGGGCTGTCCCCAGATAATAGGGCCAGTGCTATAGTCCACAGAATTACCGCTCATATCTACGTGTTTACCATTACTTTCCATATCGCCTTGCTGGAAATAGGCAGAAAAGAATTCCATATTATGATCGTACGGTAATAAGGCATGCGAGTCCGAGGCATAGAAATTGTTATACCAAATGCCTAATAGAGCCATGAGAACAGGGATATTGGTAGCAAAGTGTTCGTTACGAAAGTGTTTGTCTGCTTCGTGTGCTCCTTCGAGTAATTGCTCAAAATTATCCATGCCAAGATATAAAGCAATAGACAGTCCAATAGAAGACCAAAGCGAATAGCGGCCACCGACCCAATCCCAGAATTGAAACATATTGGCTGGGTCTATGCCAAATTCAGTGACATTTTTTTTATGTGTAGATAGTGCAACAAAGTGTTTTGCTATGGCTGATTTATCACCTGCTGCATCGACTAACCATGATCGAGCGGCTTTGGAATTAACCATGGTTTCTTGTGTGCTAAAGGTTTTTGAAGCGACTAAAAACAAGGTTGTTTCAGGAGATAAGTTCTCCAGCGTTTCATTTAAATCGGTACGATCTATATTGGAGACATAATGCGCTTTCATTCCTTTTATAGCATAAGGTGTCAGTGCTCTAGTGACCATTTTTGGGCCTAGATCAGAGCCGCCTATACCTATATTAACAATATCTGTAATTTTCTTACCTGTATAGCCTTTCCATTCGCCAGAGTGAACACGTTCACAGAAATTACGCATTTTTTGTAATGCAAGATTAACTTCAGGCATGACGTCTTCACCATCGACATAGACGGGTGTGTTGCTACGATTGCGTAATGCAGTATGTAACACGGCCCGGTTTTCTGTCTTGTTAATGGGTTTACCGGTAAACATATCTTCAATATGCGACTTTAAGCCTTGCGCCTTTGCCAGGTTGAGCAATAAGACAATCGTTTCATCGGTAATTCTGTTTTTAGAATAATCAAATAATAGATCTTCAAATTGTATTGAGTAGTTATGAAACCGGTTTGGATTAGCCTCAAATAAGTCTCTGATATCTAATTGGTCAATGCGCTTTTGATGTTTTTTTAGAGTCAACCATTCAGGTGAGCCAGTGAGTTTAGACATATTTATATAGCCTTAGTGTGCGTAGGTTATGGGGTAAATGCGTTATTGCACAAAATTTTACGGAAATAAACAAGGGATAGCAATGGCAATATTAGAAAGCTTTGATATAATTAAGTTGCCTTATTGCCTTATTGCAGAGTTATTCTATCTTTGTCTAATTCAATATGATAAGGTTTGGCGGTGTTTTTAGAGTATCGTTGGGTCAGTAACGAGATAAAACAGTTTACAATTAAATCAATTACAAAAGAGGAAGAATTATGACAAACAGTATTATGAGAAAAAGTTTTATAGGTCTGCTGGGCATGTTATTTTCTGCAACGCTGTGGGCGCATGGTGGGGCTGCGGGTACCGATACCGATCAGTGTAAGTTTGAACTGGAGCCAGAGCACTGGATTCATTACACGGCCTATCAACCTATGGCTTTTCCAGCCGAAGAATTTTGTGGAAATCTTCCAAGTACCGATACTTTGACTCAGTTAGTTTTTGACTATCAGGATGTTAGGTATCGTAACAGAGCAATAGAATTCGAAGTAACAAAAGAGCCTGAAGGTAATCGGGTGTTTTTTCAGGCAGCTAAAAAACACAAATCAGGTACGGTTGTTTTAAAATTAGCTAACGGCTTGCCTGAGGCGGGTAAGTATTTAATTCATATCACTCTAAAAGGCGCGACTGAAGCAGAAAATTTAGATGCGCATATGAGTTTTGTAGCAGGTAAAGGCGCGGCAACAAGTAATGCTAGCTTGTTTATGTATGTCTTGTTTTTCTTTGCTGCTTTATATGTTTTATACCTATCTCACGCTGGATTTAAAGCGAAAGTGGATGAGCTGTTAGGTAAATCAAAAGACGTATAAGTTACAGTTAATAACAAGGTGTTAATAATGCAGAAAAATCCTTTAGGATTGCTATTGGGTGCTGCTCTTATGCTGATGCCGGTTCTGGCATCAGCTGTAGTGGGCTTGCCTAAAACAGTTGAAGTAGACCGCGGTAAAGTAGAAACAGTTTGTAATCAAAATAACCCGGAGTGGCGTGAAGCACAAACAATTGAAGGTGTAAGCATGCAGGAGTCGCTACGTTGTAGCCCTGATAACCCTTACGCTATTGCTGCACAAGTAAAAGGAACCAATAATTTATCAATGGAAGCATTGATGAATACGCATTATGCTATGGATGGCATTATTAAAAAGAATGATATGGATGGCGATGGCGACCCTGATTTAATAATCATTAAACTGGAAGTTGCTGAATTAAATGGTCATTCGCCTGATTTTGCAGGTGTTTTGCCAACTTTTGATATAGCGCCGGGCATACAGCCTGGTATGTGGGTTTTCGCACCTAAGTCACGCGGTATGGCAACTAACAGTTTTGTTGGCACAGACGCAAATCCATTATTAAGAGCGCCTTCACCCGTTATTCGTGTAGAGCAGGGCGATATCATCTGGATACAATTAGAAAACACGCATTATTTCCCACACACGATTCATTTGCATGGTGTTGATCATCCATGGATAGATAGCTCGGGTGAAGGTAATGATGGGGTTCCACAAACCAGTGATAAGTTTGTCCTGCCTGGGCAAAGCAAAACTTATGAAATCCGTCCTCGGGTTCCAGGGAGCTTTGTGTACCATTGTCATGTACAGACACATGTGCATTTAGCCATGGGTTTGGTGGGTATGCTGGTAGTGGAAGAAAACCGTCCGAATAACTGGGTACAAACTTTCAATGTCGGTGCCGGTCAGGTAAGACACCCATCCAAAGCGATTTTGGAAGAATATGATAGTGAATATGATTTACATTATCATGCGATGGATAAAGAGCTGCACAGTGTTATTCAGAAATACAATGACCCGCGCTTGATTGCTAGAAAAATGAATCGTGAATATGATTTGACCGATTCGACTGAGGATTATCATACGCTGAACGGTCGCTCGTTTCCTTATACTTTAAGGGAATCAATTATTGTCGCAGAGCCAGATAAAAATATAAAACTGCGTGTTTTTAATAGCTCGGGTGAGCTACTAGCTATGCATACGCATGGGCATAAAGCGACAATTACTCATTATGATGGTGTTGAACATAACCCTATCGCGCAAATTACTCGCGATGTTTATGATATAGCGCCTGCGCAGCGTAATGACCTTAAAATCAATACTACTGACGATGGTTTTCATAGTTATGGGGAAGGTGTATGGATTTTTCATGATCACCGTGAAAAAGGGATTACTACCGATGGTATGAACCCGGGTGGTAATGTTAGCGCATTGGTTTATAAAAAGTATTTGAATGAAGTTGGCTTGCCAAAAACCATAGGTGAAAGTATTGCGCCTTTATTTACCAAGGCTTTTCATGCGCGTAAAGTACCTGTGTGGCAAAATATTGATGACTGGAATAGTCTCGGTGAAATAGATGCTGAAGGCTATGTTGCACCACCGCCAAGCGTGGCTGCTGCGCCAGATGTAACTCAGGGTTCTGCGGATATAGAAACATCGGAGGACAACTCCTTTAGGAATCTTGTATTTGGTCTGTTCTTAGGTATTTTCGCATATTTGTTGATTATCTATAGAGAGAAACTAAGTGCTCTGATTTCTTCATTAAAAGGAGGTAGCTGATTATGACTAAATATCAATCAATCATAGCGATAGCATTAGTGATTTCACCGCCTGTTTTTGCTGAAAAAGAGTTCGAAAAGCATAATAATATGATGGACCATGGTAATGGTCATTTAATGGACATGACCGGTGGTATGGTGATGGGGCAAAATACTGATGTTTTGCCGGGTGGTTGTGATCGTATTGCAGCAACTAAAGAGATTACCGTACATGCAGGACATAAGTATGCAGAGAAATTTCCTGGGCGGATGTTTGCCTATGATGTACAGGAATATCAATTCGAGCCCTGTACTAAAGTAACGGTTAATTTTTTTAATGATGACGATGTGCGTCACCAATGGATGATGCATGGTCTGCCTAAATACATTTATCCTAAAGGTATGTTCCACATGGAACTTACAGGACCTGGAAAAATTTCAGGTACTTTGATTTTTCCACCGGGAGATAAAACCTACCTAGTGCATTGCGATATGGCACAGCACATGGAAAAAGGCATGAAAGGGCAATTAAAAATCGGTAAAGGTGACGGTGATTTACCCAGTATTCCTGGGGTAACTGCGTATGTTATTCAGGATGATTATTCAGATAGCATTGCTGATAAATCAATTAGTGATACAGTTGTTGCCGAAATTACTGAAATGAAAAGGCAGGTTATCGGTAATAACTCTTTCTTTTCAGGATTGACCGTGATTGGTTTAGCCATAGGCTTGATACTTGCCCCTTTGCTGGCGCGTAGATTTAAGGGTATGACCCCTGCAGAGGTTATCACTTATATCTTTGACTTGGTCAAACAAGTAGTGGATGTCATTGTTAAAGTAATTAGCTGGTTAATTGGTTTAGTGAAAAAATAGCAGCAGAAGTTTAAAGCTAGCTTAAAAGCCTCTAATGATTGGTTATTAGGGGCTTTTTTATGCGTAAAATTAAGAGAGGATTATAGTGCTAGAGTTATGGGGACTATTTGTTAGCGCCTTTATATCATCAACCATAGCGCCAGGAGGCTCTGAAGCGTTGCTCGCTTATTTAGTTGCTGAGAAGGTGCAGTCGGTTATGTTACTAGTTATTGTTGCCACGATAGGTAATACTCTGGGCGCATTAACCACTTGGTGGCTAGGCAGCTTAACAGCAAAAAAAATTCCAGCCGAACAGCTTCTGGATAATAACAAGCAAAATGCTCTGCGCTGGGTAAAGCAATGGGGATACTGGAGTTTGTTATTTTCATGGTTACCCATAGTCGGTGATGGTTTATGTTTCGCGGGTGGATGGTTGAAGTTGCCTTTGTTTATATCAACAATATTGATAGCTATCGGTAAGCTATTACGTTATCTATTTGTTGCTTATTGGTTTGTATAAGATAAGTACGGCATGCTGTGATAAAATACTGCCGATTCGTCGTTCGGTTTTTCTAAAAGGCTATGTAGGGCGTGTATAGTTTACGATGTAAGGAGTAGGTTGGTTAGAGGAACGAAACCCAACAATTGGAGTCATTTAAATGCCCGATTGTTTGAGTTTCCAAGCCCCTCCAATGTACGGAACTTGCTTTATAGGCGTATTATTAGATGCTTTTAATACTACTGAAGCCACACTCAATAATAATTTATGCAGCAAGCAGAGAGCGACAGACTGAATACAGTTGATCAGGAGAATTAATAGAATGTTACGTTACTTTCCAGTAGCAGGCATAGCATACCCAGACCATAAACGCGATTATAGTATTGCAGCGTTTACTTTTGTTGCCACAGCTATTTGCTTGACCATAGATGGTAGTGGTAGTCTCGAAATGCAATGGCTGCTGGCCTTTTGTGGCTATGCTTTTCTGGTGGTTTTATTGGCGGGGGAATCTACCTTGCTACGTATGCAGGTGGTTGTTGCTTTGCTATTTGCAACAGCAGGTGAAATTTTTGCTTCGCCCTATATGGAAGGTTATTTATACCGCTTTGGTAGCGTGCCACCTTATGTTCCTGCGGGGCATGGCATGGTTTATTTAACTGCGGTAGTATTAGGCCGCTCAGGTTTCTTTATGCGCCATGCGCGTGGTATTGCTTTGTTTACCGTAATAGCCTGTGGGCTTTGGTCTATCTGGGGATTAACTCCTTATGCGCAACGTAGCGATCAAATTGGAGCTATCCTGTTTTGTGTGTATTTGCTCTATCTGTTTAAGGGGAAGTCGCCCATGGTTTATCTAGGTGCTTTTTTTATCACTACCTGGCTGGAACTTGTGGGTACAACGGCTGGTACCTGGGCTTGGGCTGCAGTCGATCCTGCTTCAGGGCTTACACAGGGAAATCCCCCCAGTGGTGTTGCAGCCTGGTATTGTTTGGTCGATGCCGTTGCCATGGCGGGTGCTGCTCCTGCACTAAGACTATTAGAAAAACTAAATGCCAATATGCTGCAATTTAAGCAGTTTGTCAGAGTAAGAAGCGACAAATAAACTATTTAGCCGATGTAGGGCCTGGCTTTAGCCCGCTACTGACTGTTTGCGCTACGAGCGGAAAAATATCGGCCCTTAATATAAAGAGAAATAAAAAATATGCACACTATAGAGCCGAACCGGGATTATCGTTCACAAAGTACCAATAATGATTCTGCCGAGGCGCTAAGAGAAGCAGCAGTTAAACATTATGATGCCTGTTATTGGGATTACCTGTTTGCCTGGAGTAGCCGCAATGATTTAGCCTTGCATTATGGTTACTGGGATGAAAATACACATTCACATAGCGAGTCCTTATTAAATAAGAATCAAAAATTGTATAAGGCTGCTAATATTAAGCCTGGTGATTATGTCCTGGATGCTGGTTGTGGTATTGGTGGTAGCTCAATCTGGATGGCAAAAAATCATGCCAATAATTTAAAAGCAATCACCATCAGTGCAAAGCAGGCCTACTATGCAGGGCAGCATGCAAAGCGACATGGGGTAGCGGGTAAGGTTGATTTTGAAGTGTCTGATTTTTGTGCGACGCACTATGCAGATGAAACCTTTGATGTAGTCTGGGGGCTGGAGAGTGTATGCCATGCGCTGAATAAAGCAGACTTCATACGCGAGGCTTTTCGGGTATTAAAGAAGGGCGGACGCTTAGTCGTTTGTGACGGATTTTTAATGCAGCGAGAAGTGGCTGACGAACACTGGCCTGCCATGGTTGATTGCCTGGATGGCTGGGCGGTACCTAATTTGTGTCTACGCGAAGAATTCGCACAATTACTTAATGCGCAGGGTTTTGCCAATATTCATTACGATGATATTACCGAACAGACCTTACCTTCAGCTGACTATATGTATAAAGTAACCAAACGCTTACAACCGGTGCAAAAAATTAGTCAGTGGTTAGGATTGCGTAGCGAAACCCAGACAGCTAATTTTAAGGTGGGTTTAGCGCAACAGCATTTATTTCAGAATAAACTGGTAGAATATGGTATTTTTACCGCTCAAAAAATATAATATACTGCGTATGGCTTTTGTAGTGCGCAGTATTAAAACTTAATAATGGAGACACAGATGAAAAGAATGGTTTTTTTAAGCTTGTTACTACTATCAAATATCGCTGTCGCAAAGTTAAGTTTTGTTACGACGACTCATCCGGGGCAGTGGGAATTAAATAATAAAGCATCTACACTCAATTTTACGACCACCAAGAATTCTAGCAAGACTGAAATACAATCATTTAAAAAGTTTGAAGGACATATCTACGATACCAAAGTCAGCATGACGATTGATTTAGGCAGTGTTAATACGGGTATAGAAATCAGAGATCAGCGTATTAAAGAGTTATTTTTTGATATCGTTAAATTTCCCACTGCAACAGTTACGATAGATTTAAGAAAATCTGATCTGAAGCAGATGAAAATTGGACAAACAAAAACGCTGAGAGAACAGGCAACAATAGAAATTCAGGGAGTAAAGCAGACTCTACCGGTAGAGCTGCAAGTTACTTCATTAAATCATAATAAGCTAATGGTTTTTTCTAGAAAGCCGGTGATTATCTATTTAAAAAACTTTGACCTGTTAAACGGTGTTATCGCACTGCGTGAAATAGCAGAATTAAAAAGCATTAATACGGCAGTTCCCGTTACCTTTAGTCTGGTGTTTTCACACCAGTAATTTGTACACTCGATTTTTTTGATGCATATGAATAATAAAAGCAAACTTACATTACAAACTATTCTTTTGAGTGCTGCTCTAGCACTCATACTTACAGGCTGCTCTGACGACGAGCCAAAGCAGCAAGCTTCTAAAGCCCATAATCCATGGGATCACTCACATGAAGCAGAAGTGACAGATATCCAGAAGCATGTATTTGAGCATGAGTTTGCCGCTGAGTGTGTGGACAGAGAAGTCAAAAATTCGATCAATAAAGACAATGACAGAAAGCGCTTTGCCAAGCCCTGTATGTGTATAGCGACTTTTATGATGAAAGACTTAACGGCCATAGAAGCCGAAAAATTCCTCAAAGAAAAGAAGACTACACAATCCTTAAGGATTCGTTTTGAAAGTGCTGCTTATCACTGTTTACAGGAAAAGGAACAACCTAAGTCGCTGCAGTTGTTTAATAGGCGTTAGTAGCTCGCAGAGGAAGTATCCTGAGTAAGAATTAGGGGTATACGATTGATGTGTGAAGTGCCTATATTATCAAAAGCATTGGGCATTAATTTTTAGCTTACTTTTTGCGCCTTTTATTAAAAAAGCACGGAAAAGGCACTCGGGTGAGAATTTTTAAAGCATTGTTAGTATTAGTATTTTATGGCCTTCGCTATTTTTGCTGCTTGTTTTGGTCATCCTAGCCCAAGCAGCAAAAACTTAACGCGACCGCTAATGCCCTCGGCGCCCCAGACGTCCTGCGTACGTGCCACTTTGCCACGTCCATCATAAACTTGGCGCTGGGCTTCGTAACACTCCCTCAAATGACTGGGTGGTGTTTCGGAATGCCTTTTATGTTGTCTCCACCTACGCTAGCGCTCCGATTCAGACAAAACAACGGCCTTATCTCCTTCTGGGGCTAACAGTCCTTGTGCACGCTCTCTATGGCTGGCATCTAAAATCCAATAATTGGGTTTTGTTTACTTCAAGATAGCGCTATTACTTTTGATTTGTACCATCCCTAAATCTTCCAAAATGGTATACAAACACGGCACGACAAACAGTACCAGCAAAGTAGAACTGAGTATGCCAAATACTATACTGGTTGCCAGTGGAATTAAAATTTGTGCCTGGGGGCTTTGTTCAAATAATAAGGGTGTTAAGCCTACAATTGTTGTTAAGGAAGTTAAAACGACTGCTCTAAAGCGTTCACTACTTGCTTTTGCGGCGGCTTGATCGGGCGTCATGCCTGTATTGATATGTTGTTTCACGAACTCGACTAACAGAATTGAATCGTTGACTACAATACCCGCCAAAGAAACAAAGCCCAATAAAGAAGGCATGGTAATATCCAGCCCCATAATCAAGTGTCCGAAGATAACACCAATAAATGCTAGGGGGATATTTGCCATGACTAAAATGGGTTCGGAATAAGAGCGAAACTGTAAGCTTAATAAGGCAAAAATTCCGATAAGCCCCATCAGCATGCTTTTTTTCATAGAATTACGTGTCAGTGGACCCTCCTTTACCTCGCCTTCAAACTGGATGCTGATATCAGGATATTGTTGTTTGAATTCGGGCAGAAATGTTTTTTGCAGATCCTGAAAAATGGCCTGAGTATTATTGACTTCTGCATCAATATCGCCATAAATAGTGACTGCACGTTGTGCATTAATACGTTGAATACGCGAGAAGTCCCGTGTCGGACTGATTTCAGCGATATTTACCAGCGGGATAATATGCCCCGATACCGGATGAATAATGGGGAAATAATCAAAGTCTGCTAGCTCGTCTTTGGAGGCATCATCCAGCTGAACAATGACTTCATAGGTTTCCAGGTTGATTGATGTTTCTAGCACTTCAATCCCCTGATAAGCGGCGCGTAATTGTGTGGCTATCTCTTGTGCCGTTAAACCGAGGGCAAAAGCGCCTGGTTTCAGGTTTAAGGTAAACTCGGGTTTGCCGGGGCGCAGATCGTCCATTAGGTTGCTGACACCAGGATAACCCGCTAACCAGTTTTGCAGTTGATGTGAGGCCTCTGAAAGTCGGGCGAGGTCATCACTCTGTAAGCGTATATAAATAGCGCGTCCAGCCGGGCTAATCATAGGTTCTTTAATGGCTATATTTAAAGCTTCAGGGATTACACCGAGATTTTTTCGCCACTGTTCGGCAATTTGATTAATTGACTGTTTACGTTGCTCGGAAGTTAACAGGTCAACGCTGACGGTAGCCAGATGAGCACCTCCCTCAAAAGCATCAACATTTTTAGCATAATGCACTGTCATGCCTCGTACCAATGGGGTGTGATAGTTTTTTTGATAGCTGCTATTAACCGCTTGAATACTATTCGTGACTTTAGTAATGGTTTGCTGGGTTTTTGCTAATGAAGTACCGACTGGCATCATTACCCTGGCTTGTAGCAGATCGCCTTCAACATTGGGAAAGGCAGAAAATTTGACCACCCCTGAGACTAATAAACTGACGGATAAAATAAACACGCCAGCAACCGAGCCCAGAAATAAATAGCGGTAGATAATCAGTGTTTTTACCCAGCCATTAACTTTGAGATGAAGTTTTTCAAAGTAAAAACTAAAGCGCTGACGCACTTTTGAGATAGGTTGAGCGGATGCGTGTTGTAATGAGTGTTGCAAGTGATGTGGCAGAATCAAAAAGGCTTCTACCAATGAAATAGTAATGACGGAAATTAATACCGCAGGAATGGTAAACAGTAATTGCCCAATATCACCGGATAGAAATAACAAGCCAGTGAAAACGCACAGGGTAGTGACATAAGATGAGAGTACTCCATTTTTCACTGCCATCGTGCCATCAATGGTCGCTTGAACGGGCGTCTTACCTAAGGAAATATGCTTGCCGATGCTTTCGCTAATGACAATAGCATCATCCATTAGAATACCTAGAGCCAGTAATAGGGCGACCATGGAAAGCATATTCACGCTAATGCCGAACTGTACCAAGATAAAGGCACTGGCTAAAAATGACACGGGTAAGCCCATCACTACCCAGAAAGCATAGCGCGTGCCAAAAAACAGCCACATGACAGCGAATACCAGTAATAAACCTTGCCAGGCATTGCTTACTAGCAGTCCGATACGGTCTTCAACGACACTAGTAAAGTCTTGCGTTAGATTAAAATAAACCTGCTCAGGGAGGGCTTGTTGTTCTTGGGCAATAAATTCTCTTACTTGCTCTAAGACACCTAAGCTGTCGTCCTGAGAATTTTTACGAATTTTTAGAAAAGCCGTAGGCATATTATTATAGGTTGCCAACTCCTCAGCTTTTTCAAAACGGTCAATAATCGTAGCAATATCGCCTAAACGCACCTCATTTCCCTGTTCACCAGTGATAATCACCAGATCTTTTAACTCGGTCGGTGAGCGGCGTTCATCATTAAAGCGAATTTGATAGTCACGATCAGCAGTTTGAATTTCTCCGGTAGGTAAATCCAGATTTTGCTGGCCGATAATATTGGCAACGGCTTGCAGACTAAGGCCGTATAGACGTAACTTTTCTTGTGCCAGTTGTATCTGGAACTGACGTTTGGAAAAGCCTTCGATACTGATCAGTGGAATACCCGGTACGCGTAACATACGCTCCTTTATGCTTTCAGCCAGGTCTTTTAATTCCGGCTTCGGAATATTGGCGCTGAGCGCAACCGTCACTACATCCTGAGTGCGACCGAGTTCTTTAATAATTGGCTCTTCGCTATCATCCGGAAAGTTTTCGACCTCATCAATTGCGCTTCTAATATCATTATTAAACTGGACAAAATCTCCCTGTTCCTGCATTTTGATGGTGGCGATAGCCATAGACTGGCGTGATTCACAGCGTATTTCGTCTATAAAGCTCGTGCCATCGATAGTATTTTCTATTGGCTTACAAATTTTCTGCTCAATTTCGCGCGGGGATGCACCGGGGTAGACTACTTTTACTTCAATTTCATAGTGCTCTATTTCAGGAAAGGTTTCGCGTTTAAGTGTTGGCAGTGTGACCAGACCCATAATTATAAGCAAACCCATGAGTAAATTGGCCGCTGTGGGATGCAGGATAAAATAACGAATCATGTTATTGCTCCTGCACCCAATCTGCAATCGATTGCTGTAATGCCGGCTCCTCAAACATTTTAACTTGCATGCCTGGAATCGCCGGAAATACATCGGAGACAATAAGTTTTTCTCCCTCTTGCAAGCCCGTGCTTAGCAATACCATTTTGCCTTGTACCTGAGTGTTTTCGACCGAGCGGCGCTCTAACTGGTTTTGTTTATTGACGACAAAAATTTCATTTTCATGCAGTGCATCGCGAGGGACCACATAAAAAGTCTTGGCTCTACCCTGTAAGACAATCTCCGTATACATACCTTGTATTAAAGGCGGCTTAGTGCCTGGAATAATTTGCGCATAAGGGTTGTCAACACTGACGATAACCCCCAAAGTGCGGGTGTCAGGATCAAGCTGGCTAGCAATGCGCTCTACATTTGCCTGCCAGAAAGGGGAAACGTTATCAGCAAGACGTACTTTGGCACTAAGACCTAACTGTTTAAAAAGCTCGCTAGAAAATCCCGATAAAAACGCTTTTTTAAGCAGAGCTTCGCTGCCTATAAAATCTTTTGCCAGAGATCTAAAGTGCTGTAGGGAAAATTGACCGTTGATCAGGATTTTATTGATTGTTTGCGCGCTATAGAGCAAAGCACCTTGACTGATATATTGATTTTCATCGATGGCACGTTGTGAAATCCTGGCGTTAAAAGGAAGGGTAATGATCGTACGATCAAGATTGCGCTGCTGGGTTGTGACTAAAGATTCTGAATTGGCCAGGGCTGCTTCTGCATTAGCAATTTGCTCTGGAACGGTTAATATTTGATGTTTTAGTTTTTGTACTTCCTGCTGTAATTTTAAGACATTGACCTGCTGGGTATCACGGCTGGATTTTGATATAGATTGTTTTTTAACTAAAGACTGGATGCGGGATAATTCCAGTTTGGCCAGGTTAAGTTTTTTCTGAACGATATTCAGTTCGGTTTGTAAGTTCTTCGTTTGTAATTCAACTTCCCTTAATTGGGCGCGGTGACTGGTGGCAGTGGCCTCGGCTTGTTGTAATGCTAACTGGTAATCATCCTGTTCGATACGAATGATAACGGTATCTTTAGGTAAAATGGCTCCATTGCGTAATTGCGGGTGGACGTAAGTAATTTTACCGGCAACTTCAGATTTAGATTTCAGCAATATATCGGGTTCAACAGTACCATAGCCAAGTATCGCAGGATGAACAAGGTAAGGTTTGACTGCTATGACATTAACCGGCGTTATCAATGCTGCGCTGGGTTCGTGCTCCATTTTGGGTTGTAATTTAACCAGAGCAATAGCAAGAGCCAGGTAGGCAAGCAGTGCGATAGGAAAGAAACGGCGCTGGGTAAGATCTTTGATAAATGGCATAGGCGTATTTAAAGTGGGTTTTGGTTTCCAGGCTTTGCTTGGGCAAATGAAGAGCGGACTTTAGCCCGACTATTTAAATTGCTGCTGTAGTCATTAGAGGATGAAGTCCGGTCTACAAAAGGTATTAACCACACTCTAGTTAAAAAACACGATTAATAAAGGCTGAAATATCATTAATTTCTTCCAGACAAAACGAATGTTGCATGGGGTATTCATGCCAGCTGATTGGGTAGCCCATAGACTTTAATCGGCTAAAAGAATCTTTAGCAATCTGGGGGTAGACAACTGGATCCATCGTGCCATGTGCCATAAAAATAGCGATTGCATTATTCACCTCCGAGCGTTCTGTTTTAAGCTGCTCTGTCGTCGGCATATAGGTAGATAAAGCCATAATACCTGCTAATTTATGTGGGTAGCGTAAGCCCGAGTGCAAGGCAATCACACCACCTTGAGAAAAGCCGGCCAGCAAGATATTTTCTGCTTTAATACCTTGGTTAATTTGTTGCTGAATAAGCAGGTCCAGCAAAGTAGAGGATTGATAAATATCATCGATGGCGACGGTTCGATCCAGAGATGCTTCGAGTATGTCATACCAGGAGCGCATTTTCATGCCGCCATTAATAGTAACCGCCTGAACGGGCGCATTAGGGAAAATAAAATTGATATGTTCCATGTTATTCAGTGACAGTTCAGGAACGATACTTTCAAAATCATGACCATCTGCACCCAGGCCGTGCAGCCAGATAATTGAGTATTTAGGGGTTGAAACAGCAGGAATTTCTACGCAGTTGAGTACTGAGGTCATAGTCGTTGTGATTAATATTACATTAGTTTTTTATTATATAGTTTTTTACGTTGCTGTGCTTGGCTTAAAATCGCTGTTTTCTTAGCTTCGCTAGCGTATGCCCAGCCTGTCACCTCATCCATTGATCGAAAGCAGCCTAAGCAAACATCCTGTTCGTCCAGGTTGCACTGACGGATGCAGGGGGACTCAATATTGGTTTTTAGATGTTGTCCCAAGAGCTTATTGAGCTGATCTATAGTCTCAGCAGTGTTGGTGTAATTCAGTGGCAGAGTGTATATTTCTTCTTTCAGGATAAGGCGTAATGAGGGAAAGGAAGTGGCCTGCATCAGTCTAGATAGCAGTATATGCTGCTGAAGTTGTTGATTGATTTCAGGGCTGTGGAGATCAAGAATAAATTGATCTATATCTAATGCTAATTGTACTGCGCAGGCAACCAGTGTTGCTTCTAATGAGGGGTTTTTTGCATCTTGATAATATGCCTGCTGTATCATCTTGCGCATTGCCTCAGTCAGGTCGGGAGATTGATTTTCAGTGGCAAGTATTGCTCGGCAAGCAGGGTAGGTTGAGCGATAAGGTATATTGATGTCTGACCAGAAATTAAAATTAAATCGAATATGCGGTACAGTGCTTTCTATTTGTCGCCATGCCTGTTGAATCATGGATTTGCTTGCCTCAGGCATCGGCATATCAGTGTCCGCAGCCAGTCCTCCGAGTATGGTTTTGAAGTTCAGCTGCGTAGGCAGTTGCATCTTTATAGAATGTAACGATTGTTCAAAAGCATAGCACCAGCTACACATGGGGTCATAGATGTAATAAAGAGTATTATTTTCGTATTGCATGCTGAATGTGAGGGGGGGGGTAAGTTATCAGTGATAATTATAGCGTACAGGAATACTCGACCATTACAGGCCTTTAGCCCCGCAGGGTAAAATGCGGGGCTAAAGGCCCCGCTTCCCAGTTGCTCAAGTTATTTCATGCACATTCCTATTACCCTATGAAAGCTGTAAATTTAAACAATAGCTGTTTTCTGTGCTGTTTTTAATTGAGTGACGCTTGTTCAATAAGGGTTTTAGATTTTGATCTGTGAGTGAATAATTATGATACTCCATATTGTGTAAAATGTTTTGTAAACAGTAAAACATAGTTAGGTACCTTTTTCTGTTATTTTAATAAGAGAAAAACCCATGTTCATAGGCTAGATAGAGTAAAATCACGTTCATATTATAATCGCTGATTGTAATGGTAGAGTGTTGTGGGCAAGGAAACTCAAACCGTAACCTAGGCATAGGTAGGAACGAGTAGGAAATAAAGTAAACAACTAAATTTGGAATCGGGGTCTTTAGCCCCGCATTCTAATATGTGGGGCTAAAGACCCCGATTCTAAGTTACTCAAGTTATTTCATGCACATTCCTAAGTTGGCATAGCGCTAGCGTTTTCTGGGCTATTGCTATGCTGCAAAAGCATTGAATTAAACCTTAGGGCGGAATAAGCAAGTTATTCCGGGCTATTATTGGATTTGACGAGAATTTTGATGAACGAAAAAAAACGAATAGATACTACTCATTTACGCGGGGATTTCTTTGGGGGATTGACTGCCGGTGTCGTTGCGTTGCCACTCGCTTTAGCCTTTGGTGTGCAATCAGGCATGGGGGCTATCGCAGGTATTTATGGTGCCATTGCGTTAGGGGTTTTTGCAGCCTGGTTCGGTGGTACCAACACCCAGATCAGTGGTCCCACAGGACCAATGACCGTGGTTTCAGCTGTAGTGATTGCAACTGAAATTGAATTGCATGGCAGTCTGGATGCAGCGCTGGGAACCATCATCGCCATTTTCTTATTGGCGGGTTTTCTGCAGATTATTTTGGGCGTCGTAAAAGTAGGTCAATATATTCGTTATATGCCCTATCCGGTAGTCTCAGGGTTTATGAGTGGGATAGGGGTAATCATCATAGTTTTACAGATTTTTCCTTTTCTGGGGCATGCGTCGCCGAGAAAAATACCGGATATTTTTGCCGAGTTACCCAATGTTTTACCTCTGGTAAATTGGGAGTCAGTTGGGCTGGCAATGGCAACCATTCTTACGATTTATCTTTTTCCCCTAGTCACCAAGCTAATTCCAAGTGCCCTGGTTGCCTTACTTGCTTTGACCGCAATTTCTACCTTTATGGGGTTGGATGTGGAAATTATCGGTAATATACCCGAGGGCTTACCTGCCTTGCATTTCGATGCACTGGATCATATAGATTTTAGCGACCCGATGCTGATTATTATCCCTGCACTTACCCTGGCTGCATTAGGCACTATTGACTCACTGCTTACTTCGATTGTGGCCGATAATATGACCAAAACCCAGCATAATAGTAATAAGGAACTGGTAGGTCAAGGCATAGGCAATATGGTCGCAGCAGTTCTCGGCGGGATTCCTGGCGCGGGTGCGACAATGCGTACAGTAATTAATATTAATTCGGGTGGTAAGACCCGGCTATCGGGTGTGATCCATGGTGTAGCCTTGTTATTGGTACTTATTGGAGCAGGGGTTTATGCCAGTTTGATTCCATTGCCCGTTTTGGCAGGTATCTTAATTACCGTAGGTATTGGAATTATAGACTACAAAGGCCTAAAACATATACTGCATGTGCCTAAATCAGATGCAATAGTGATGTTGGTAGTGCTGATTATGACGGTATTTGTTGATTTATTACAGGCTGTCGCTGTAGGCATGGTATTTGCTTCGGTATTATTTATGAAGAAAATGAGCGATATATCGGAAGTTAAGTCATCAGTCGGTTCAGTTGATGACTTTGCACATGAAGTCGCCTGGATAGATGAAACCGCCTTAAGTGATGATCTGCTACACAAGGTTTATATTAAGCATTTTGATGGCCCTATTTTCTTTGGTTTTGCTTCCAGGTTTCAGCAGATGACCCAGGCCTTACCCGAAGTAGAGGTGGTTATCATGCGCATGAAAAAAGTTCCCTATATTGATCAGTCGGGTATGTATGCAATAGAAGATGCCTTGATGGCTTTAAGGGGAAAAAATATCCTGGTGTTGATGACTGAAATTCAGGAACAGCCTAAGGATATGCTAAAGCGTATTGGAATTGTGCCTAACTGGATTTCTGAGCAGCATTTGTATAGTGATTTTAGCAGTTGTATAGAAGATTTAAAGTCTGGAGAAGTTTTTACAGATGTACAGGGTAAGGATGATTATCTCTGGGATTATATTGCACGATGACTTAGAACCTGTTCACATGTTAATAGCAGGGGAACAGAAAGACAAAAAAGCCCCCGCTCAATTACTTGAACGGGAGCTTTTTTTATTACAGCTAGGACAGTTTAAATCTTGCCATCTAATCCCATCTGGAAATATTTATGGGTGATTTTATCCTGGTTTTCTAATAACCAGTCTATGCCAGGCTCATTGTTCATCGCTTTTTTAATGGCTAAAGCCGTTGCCTTACGGTGAATATCAAACAGAATCTGGTGATCCAGGTTGTCATCTGTGGCAACGCTTGGGTTTAACCAGACAGAACAGATAATACCTAGTTCATTGGCTTTTTCTTTAGGAATATCGCCCGCACGAACGGCATCCAAAACACCATTTGCGATCGCTGCCTGTACCGTACCCATCAGGATATTTGTATAACGACTGTTATTCACCGTTACTTTACTAACCATCAGAGTTACAGGGCGTACTTGAATATCAGTATTTAAAATAGCGAACACTTTAGAGTGGCCTTTAGCCTGGTCGCCGGTTAAAGTTGCTAATGCAGTCCCGACAGGGCCGTCTAATTCACCAATAACAATTTCAGGTTCTGCGGCTGTTCCAGGCGGTCCGCCTGCAACTAATGCTTCACCAGTACGCATTACGATTCTATCACTCATATTATTCTCCAAAAAACTTAAATGAAAAGATTATTAACCGCGTAGAATAACATTCTTTAGGATTTAATATTTAACTTTAATGTCCAGACTTAGTATAAATAATCACGATCGTGATGTCGCAGGCTACCAATATATTTATCCAGTTATCTCCAGACGCTCGGGTGGTCTGTCGATTGGCATAAATTTTAATACCAATAATGCCTGTAACTGGCGCTGTGTTTATTGTCAGGTTCCCAATTTAAAGCTAGGATCAGCACCCGACGTAGATCTTGATTTATTAGCGGCAGAGTTAGCTGAATTTTTACAGGATGTATTACACGGCTCTTTTTATGAGCGCTTCGAGTTAGAGCCAGAAATGCGCGTCATCAAAGATATAGCCATCTCAGGAAATGGTGAGCCAACCAGCGTCAAGGAGTTTGCAAAGACCATTGCTTTAATAGTGCAAGTAGTGGGGCAGGCTAATATTGCAGATGCATTTCAATATGTGTTAATTACTAATGGCAGCTTGATTCACAAGACCGATGTGCAACAAGGGCTGAAATTGTTGCATGAAAATAAAGGTCAGGTCTGGTTTAAACTAGATAGTGCAACAGAGGTGGCGCGCCAGGCAATTAATCATTCTGCATTGAATTTAAACAGGCAAACTGAAAATTTACTAAGCTCTGAAAGCATCTGTGCAACGTGGTTACAGACGTGTATGCTGAACTATGCCGGTAAGAATAACGTAGGTTTAGTGTCTAATGCGGAGCAGGAAGCATATTTGGCGATGTTAAAAAAAGTAATCCAACAAACTACTCTGCAAGGCGTAATGTTATATAGTCTGGCCAGACCTTCATTACAGCCCGAATCCAGCAAAATTTCAAGGGTAACAACAGAGCAGATAAATGATTTTGCTAATAGGATAAGGGCTCTTGGATTAGTGGTGAATGTTTCCCTCTAGTCCATGTTCAGTTGTTTTCCACTCAATATCCCCTAAAGTGCCAATTTTATATGGAATAAAAAACCCTAATCATTAAAAGCGGTTCTTTTTTAAACAAAGCGTAGTGCCATAATATTCTTAAAAGCCATTGATTTCTATATATATTAAGGGGTATTCCTGAAATATCGTTGCCATTTTACAGTAGCCCGTATGAAGTTTGCGTAATGCGGGAAAGTTCGATTCCACGAATCCGACATAGCTGCATACGAGCTACATCGTTATTTATAATCGAATTTATTATGTGTTCATTCCTAAGGTATTAATTAGCATATCTTTCGATATACCACTCTATTGCTTCAGCCATGCCCTGATAAATATCGTGTGTAGGTGAATATTTTACATGCTTTTGTGCCTTTGAGATATCGGCATTGGAATGGCGTATATCGCCTGCTCTACAATCGCGATAAATCGCTGGTTGTTGCTGAAATCCTGGTCTATGTGTTTTAAGTTCCTTATTAATTAAAGCATACAATTCATTCAAGGTGTTTCTCCCTCCGACCGCGACATTAAAGGCTTCGCCGAAGGCTTGACCATTTTTTGTTGTGCCTGCTAGCAAGTTCATTTGAATCACGTTGTCGATATAGGTAAAGTCGCGGCTAGTTTCTCCATCACCATTAATAAACACAGCTTCGTTTTTAAGTAAGGATCCAACCCACTTAGGAATTACTGCGGCATATGCGCCGTTGGGGTCCTGGCGGCGGCCAAAGACATTAAAATATCTCAGACCAATGGTTTCCATGGCATACGTGTGCTTAAATACGCCGGCATACAGCTCATTGGTCATTTTCATAGCGGCATAGGGCGACAAGAGCTTGCCGGTACGCTGTTCTACTTTTGGCAACTCCTGAGAATCACCATAGACAGAGCTGGAACTGGCATAAATAAAGCGTTTGATCCCGGCATCTTTAGTGGCCGTTAGCATATTCAAAAAACCCGTCACATTAGAACGATTGGAGGCAATAGGGTCCTCAATGGAACGGGGGACAGAGCCCAACGCCGCCTGATGCAGGACAATATCAACACCTTGGCATGAAGTTTTGCAGCTTGCTAAATCGGCAATATCCCCTTCGTGAAAAGTGAAGTTTTTTGCTGCTTGTGCACCAACCGAGGCTAATACATCGTCTATATTGTGCTGATAACCTGTAGAGAAATTATCCAGACCCACTACTTTTTGATTATGCGCAAGTAAGAATTCGGTTAGATTTGAACCTATAAACCCCGCATTACCTGTGACTAACCAGGTTTTTTGATCTATTTTAAATTGCTCTAATAACTGGGAAAAAGCATTCATTTTATAAGCGTCCATCAATAGTGGCGCTATCCAGGATAGATTTGATATCAAACACCACTTGATATGCACTGGTTTTTAGGGGCATGGCTCTAAACTCATTATGAGCAACCGCTAGAATAATACTTTGATAATCATTGAAGTCTAACTGTTGGACTAAGTCGATCTGATATTCCTTTTTTACTTCGTGCGCATCAGCCCAGGGATCATAAACAGAAACCTGACAATCAAATTCTTTTAGCTCCTGGATAACATCCACTACTCTAGAATTACGAATATCCGGACAATTTTCTTTGAAAGTAATCCCAAGAACCAATACCTTGGCTTTGGCAATGGGTAGACTTTTCTTGATCATTAATTTAATAACTTGATTGGCGACATAACAGCCCATACCATCATTTAGGCGACGACCAGCAAGGATTATTGTTGGGTTGTAACCGATTGCCTGTGCTTTATAGGTTAGGTAGTAAGGGTCGACTCCAATGCAGTGTCCACCGACTAAGCCAGGCTTAAAGGGTAAAAAATTCCATTTGGTACTTGCCGCTTCAAGAACAGCCTGGGTATCAATACCGAGCTTATTAAATATAACGGCTAACTCATTTACGAAGGCGATATTGATATCACGTTGTGAATTTTCTATCACTTTCGCGGCTTCAGCGACCTTAATGCTAGGGGCTAGGTGAGTACCTGCGGTAATGATACTTTTATAAAGGTCATCGACTTTTTTTGCTATTTCAGGAGTTGAGCCGGAAGTAACTTTGAGAATTTTAGTAATGGTATGTTCTTTGTCGCCTGGATTAATGCGTTCTGGCGAGTAGCCACAGAAGAAATCCTTGTTAAAAATAAGGCGACTGCCGGCTTCCAGTACCGGCACACAATCGTCTTCGGTAGCACCGGGATAAACAGTCGATTCATAAATAACGATATCACCAGATTTAAGCACCTGGCTGATGGATTCACTAGCCTTTATCAGTGGTGTTAAGTCCGGACGTTTATATTTATCTATCGGCGTGGGAACTGTGACTATATATATATTACAATCTTTGGTTTCTTCAATAGCCGTAGTAAAGGTTAGTGGGTGATTTTTTAAGACACCTACTAAGTAGTCATCAGTAATTTCCCGGGTTTTATCATGTCCATTTGCTAGCTCGTCAATACGTTGCCGAGAAATATCAAAGCCAATAGTAGCGTATTTTTGCCCAAACTCTACAGCAAGAGGTAAACCGACATAGCCTAAGCCGATAATACATATTTTATTTTCCATTGACATTACCTTGAATATTAATTATTTTTTAATATAAAACCATTTGATATAAAGGATATAGGCAACTAATGCCTCTAGAGCGGCGCTTCAGCCCGTTTTTTACACAGTGGACTAAAGATCCGCGCCCCAAAGTCGCATATTTTATGAATATGTCTTAGTTGACTTTAAAAAGGTAAACTTTTCTTTACAAATTATATAGACAGCATCAAAAATATTTATTAAATCATTACAGGTATTGTAAACATTACTGATGCTTGCTACCAGTTCTTCTGTATTGAATGAATATTCATAGGTAATGTCATTTCGTATTCCTCTTAAGTTTTAGCGATTCATTTTTTTAAATAATGTCTAGCTCTTCAATTCTGTTTAAAATATCGCTGGTTGTGAAACTCGAAAAGCATAAAAACACTTCAACTAATTATAATATAAGTATTATCTATATTTTTTGGCTCTATGTGATCAGTTTATGAACTCACCAAAAGGATGAGTTAATAATTTAGGCGATAACTACCTTGAAAAGCACCGCCCAGAAGATTTGTTAGTAATAGAACAACAAGTAAATTGATTCTGGATTTTAATAGGGAAACTAATTTTTAGCGGGACCAGAGGGCGGATTGATTACAATGAGAGCGACTCGAAACCCTGGAATTATCTCCGCATAGCATGCAAAATCCGGGTAAGGAATATGCATGAAATAACTTGAGCAACTTTTGGCGAGCGGATCTTTAGCCCACTTTTTAATATGAAGGCTAAAGACCTGCGTGCTATATAGTGATGTAAAAGGGTCTCGTGCTCGTTGCTAAGCAAGAATATTATTTTTCACGTCGCCAATAGATGGCTAGCGTTGATCCCGAAATATTATGCCAGATACTAAATATCGCACCTGGCAATGCCGCCGCCGCAGAAAAATATTGCATTGCCAAAGCAACGCTTAGACCCGAATTTTGCATTCCGACTTCTATACTAACGGTTCGGCAGGTAGCCGAGTCATATTTTAATAATCTAGGGATAGCGTAGCCAATACTCATACCCAGCAAGTTATGTAAGGCAACGGCAATAAGCACAGGAAAGGCAAGGCTGGAAATATTTTGCTGGTTAAGTGCGACGATAATCGCGATAATTAGTACTATTGCCATACTGGAAAAAACCGGAAAAATACCTTCCAGCCTGCTGGTCAAATGCGCAGAAAATGAATTGATTGCCGTGCCTGCCAACACCGGTAGTAACACGATCAACAAGATACTGCGCATCATGCTCAGCACTGGAACTTCAATACTATGATTCAGATAAAGATAGCTCAACAGAGGCATGGCAATAACGGCGCATAAAGTGGATGCCATGGTCATTAATATCGACAGAGCAACATTACCTTTGGCTAGATAACAGATCACATTTGAGGCGGTACCTCCTGCACTACAGCCGACTAGCACCATGCCGATAGTTTGCGCCTGGGATAATTGCAAACCCTGTGCTAGCAGATAGGCAAACAAGGGCATAAAGACAAACTGTATACCTAAGGTTAACAGGATAACCAGGGGTTGTTTAAGCGCTGCGCTAAAGTGCTGCCAGTTTAATGTCATACCCATAAAAAACATGACTAGCGCTAACAAGGGAATAATCGCGCCTTTGGCGGCAATAAATAATGTGGGATAGCAATAGGCTAGCGCAGAAAATAGCAAGGCAGCTAGGGGGAATAAACCAATCAATTTATTATTCATTGCCATGCCATTATATTTAATAAAGCTGCCTGTTTGCGACATATTGAAATTATCAACCTGCTGATGGTCGTGCACATCTAACTGGATGACACGAATGGTCTCTAAACTACTTGCCAGTTGCAGGTCACGAAGTTGGGGAGGTTGTGAAGAGCCCGCTGATACTTGCCCGCATGTTGCCGATATCATAAATTGCTGGGTTACATTTTTTTCTTTGCAAAAAAATCTTACCCATGTAAGATTTTGTGTACACTTTTTTTAACCCATCTTTCGATTTGTTTGACTAAATCAGTTTAATATTAATTACCTATGGTTTTATGGTACTAAATATTTTTAAATTTTTTTTCTGTCTAATATATAATTATATCATATGCTTATGTGATTTTATTCGTGTGCTATGAAAAATATAAAAATATGTAGTGTCAATAAAATTTTTAAGCCATTGTTTTATATAGGATTTGAATAGTAATATCGAAAGATGAGTTAAGACACCTGGAAATAAATAACCATCCAATATTTGGGCATGATTTTTGTTTGTCATCAGCACTGTAGTAAGAGGTGCATAGCTGGCTACGGAACTATTGCTACAGTGCTGATGACAAACAAAAAGACCCGCAAGGATGGGTGATGTGTGTTTCCAGGTGTTACTCAGAGCAAACGAGTAGTGTAGGGCGAGGCTTTAGCCCGCCGTCTTCACTGATACACAGTATGTCAACGTCAAAAATTATTATGTCCAACACACCCTCTAATTCAGATCGTAGCCTTTCCTTGATAATACTATTTGCCGGCACACTGTTTGTCAGTGCAACGCTGATGTTTATTTTGCAGCCTCTATTTGGCAAGCTTATGTTGCCATTGCTCGGTGGCTCGCCTGCGGTCTGGAATACCTGCATGGTGTTTTATCAGATGTTACTGTTCTTTGGCTATTTGTATGCACATTATCTATCAACCCGATTTTCGCATCTGCGTCAGATTCAGGTCCATGGCGCATTAATTATTATCAGCCTAATTGCGTTGCCGGTCGCCTTGCCCGAATTGATGACACCGCCTACGGAAAGTAATCCTACACTGTGGCTGGTCTGGACTTTGTTTATTGCCATCGGCTTACCGTTTTTTGTATTGTCTACCACTTCGCCCTTAATTCAGAAATGGTTTTCACATGTCGGACACCATACCAGCCATGACCCATATTATCTGTATGCGGCGAGTAATATCGGTAGTCTATTAGCGCTGTTAAGTTACCCGTTTATTATTGAGCCGAATATAGGCTTAAGTGCGCAGAAATTGATCTGGAGCGCTGGCTATATTGCGCTAATCCTGTTTATCGCTGCTTGTGCCTGGTATTTTGTACGTAATTATCAGCAGCAAGAAGTCTCTGAGCAGTTAGAAATAGAGCCAGAAGCGCCCTCGGCATTAACTAAATTACATTGGCTGGCGCTGGCATTTGTACCTTCGAGTTTATTATTAGGGCTGACCAATTTTGTCAGTACCGATATTGCCGCCGTGCCTTTATTGTGGATTATCCCGCTCACGCTGTATTTATTATCCTTTGTGCTGGTCTTTTCCCGCTGGGCAAAGCCGATTCAAAGTGTTTCGGTGTTTTTACAGCCTATTGTGCTATTGCCGTTTATCGCCTATTCATTTATCAATCCGGCGATATTACCTTACTGGTTAGATCTTACCCTGCATTTAACAGCCTTCTTTCTGGCGGTGATGGTTTGTCATGGTGAGCTGGCAAAAGGCAGACCCCATACGGCCTATTTAACCCTGTTTTATCTACTGATGTCTTTTGCTGGCATGTTAGGCGGTATGTTTAATACCTTTGTTGCCCCGTTCATATTTAATGGTATTTATGAATACCCGTTGATGATTGTTGCCGCTTTATTATTACGCCCTGTCGTACAGGCGCAAGACAGCGAGAAATGGAAAATCTGGGGCATGCAGGCAATTTTTCCCATATTGATATTGGTCTTTGGCTGGATTATTTACTTTGCTGTATCGGATCTCGGTGCCTATATGGATAATATCGGTACTGCGCTGATTTTATTTGCCGGATTGACCTATGCATTTCGTAAGCAGGCAATCAGCCTGGCTTTATTAACCGGGGTCATTATTTTCTTTATCGTTGGCTTGCGTGTTTATATGTCCAATACGATCTATAAAGAACGGACCTTTTTTGGCGTATTGTCCGTACGGGATAGCGTTTTATTAAATGAGCAAGGCAAGCCTGAGAAATATAAAGAATTATTTCATGGTACGACTAAACACGGTGCACAACGACTGGCAAGCCATGTAAAAGAGCCATTAACTTATTACAGCCGTCCAGGACCAATGGGGCAGTTGTTTAAAACTTATGATGCTGTTGATCAAGGCTGGAATATTGGTGTTGTCGGGCTTGGGGCAGGGGCGTTAGCCTGTTATGCCAAGCCACAACAGGCATGGACATTTTACGAAATTGACCCGGTGGTCATCGAGATAGCCGAGAACCCTAAGTATTTTAGTTATTTACAGCGATGTACACCCAAAGCCGCCATGGTCGTAGGCGATGCGCGTTTATCGTTACAGGCAGAGCCGGCAGGAAAATTTGATTTGTTGGTGATAGATGCTTTCAGTTCGGATTCGGTACCCACACATTTATTAACCCAGGAAGCCTTGCAATTATATTTCAGTAAATTATCAGCGAACGGTGTGTTGGCATTTCACATTACCAACCGACACTTAGAGCTGAAAAAGGTGCTATCCGACCATGCCAAACAGTTGCATTATGCGGCCTTAATACAGGAATTTAAACCCAAACAGGAAATCCCGTTAGTGGTTGCAACTGACTGGTTTGTGCTAGCGAAAAATGAAAAGGCATTAACGCCGCTATATCAAAACGGCCTGGGTCGCTGGCAAAAACCCGGTTTATATTTTGATATGAAACCTTGGACCGATGACTTTACTAATATCGTGGGGATCTGGAAGTAGGGCGATAAACCTTTTAATCCTAGCTTTTATTTGAGAGATAAGGCACCTGGAAACAAAAAGACCAGCATGGATGGATGTGTGTTTCCAGGTGCCTAATGTGCCCTATATAAAGGTTTGGTTTAAAAACTATAACGTATTGCGGCATAAACATTATTATTATTCACAAATTGGCCGAAGAATGTATATTCTTCTCTGCCAACAAAGAAGTTACCTCCTAATTCTAATAACCACTCGTCAGTCGCCTTATAGGCAACACTGGGTCTAAAATAGGCATCCACATCGGAAGGGGAAAAGAAGGTAAATAATGACCAGGTAACATTTTGCTGATGGGTCAATAAGGTTAAACGATTGGTTAGTACATGCCTGACTTCGTCGCGGGTAACCATCTGGCCAATGTCTTCCTGACCACTGACATAGCCGTTATAATCCTGCATCCATTCGACATAATACTGCACGCCGATAGAGAAGTTTTTTACTATTTCCTGTTCATAGCCTAGTAAAAAACGTGCCTCACTGTTGGGAATAAAGGGGTTGGTGCCACTGCCTTGCTCATAGGAATCATAATACCCCGCTTCGAAATTGGCTATGCCTTTCCACACGGGTCTGCGTATACTCGCACCCAGCGAGCGCATTTTGGGGTAATTTGCTAAGCCGGTATTGACGTCAAAGCCCAGAGGACTTTTCCAGAAGCCATAATAGCCGTAGAGCGCAAGTTCATTGCCGGCTATGGTTTTATATAGGCGTAAGGCATACTCTCCCTCGTCAGGTCTTTCTGACTCAATAATCGCATTTCTTCCGGCTAAAGAATTCAGCATTGGGTTCCAGTATGTGACGCGCTCTCCGGTAATACTGCGATCCGCGTTAAACCAGGGAGTGTAAATAAAATCCAGATTACCGTAGTCGGAAAAAAATGAGCTCTTTAATGCATCTGAGGGTGCTTTTAAATACTCAAGGTCCCGGCCGATAAAAAAAGCCTGCCAGTCTTTGGGGAATAAATCGTTAATAAAGATAAGATCGCCCGTTCCCCACGTCAGTATCTGGCGACCAAATTTTATATCCATAAAGTCCAAAGGACTAAATGCGATATTGGCTTCTCTTAAATCTACCCAGCCATTTCCAGTTTGCAGATCTACATGCTGGTTAAGAGCGATAGGATCATACAGAAAATCAGAAACGATGTTTATGGCAACGGGGCCTATATCTTTTTGCAAGCCGATTTGTAAGCGTGTTTCACCTAAAGAAAATTGATCTTCGTAGGGATCATTTTGCGTGCGCACGCCACCGCGTATATCCCAGAACCCTTCGACATTAATAAATGGCTCATCCTGGTTAAATAAGCTAAATGATTCTTCCTGGTCTGCTTCTTGAGCTTCTACTTGGTCCATCCCTCCAGGTAATGCAGGCGCGCTATCTAAACCAGAGGGAAGGGTGGGAGCATTGGATTTTGGCTTGTCCAGTCCACTGGGTAACGCAGGTGCAGAACTGGATGGAAGTCCGGCTGGTAGTGCTGGCGCACTAGATATTATCGGCTCTAGTCCTGTGGGTAAGGGAGGGGGCGCTGCTAGGCTTATTTCAGATGTTGAAATAAGTGTGATGGCAAATGCTATAGAAGATAAACGCATGATAATTTGTTATTGAATGACTCTTGTCCTACGCTCTACAAGTGAGTTCTCGCGCAGAAAGTCGCTACCATGAAGTTAAGGCTACAAGGATAGGATGTGCTGAGGCGCGAAGCGTATCTTTTGGTGATTGATACACTTCCTATCGTCAGCACATCCTATATAAGCTTCTTAATTTAATGGCAGGAGTACAGAACATGAGAGCTAGAGGTAATACTAACGTAATAATTTTCTAGGTGGCTTTCTTAAATTACGCTCGCTAAAAATATCATCTGGAATACCGACATCATATTGTACCGAACTATATTCCATTAGCGTGCTACCTCCGGTGTTCAGGTTTTTAGCTTCTGATTTGGTAATAGTGGGGTGGCCTTCGATAGTATCAACCGCTAGTGCCGTATAGGTTTTATATTTTTTACCTTGCTTGTCATAGTATTCTGTTGAAATAGGCAAGAAAGTGGTTTTATGGATATACATAATATACTTAGAAAACTCGACCTCATCCGGGTTAACCGGGGTGTTTTCAATAATATAATAATTATGATCGGTACCGATCAATGCATGTGTATCTGCAGCAAGGTTACGACCTGATACATCTTCGTAAAGAAAATCAGAACCGACAAAACTGGTACGCTTATCAGAAGCTGCGATACGTTTGACTAAATCCAGCGCAGGTAAATAAAGCCAGCGGTCATCATCAGCTTTGGTTTTCTTTAACACCATAAAGACCATTTTGTTGACATCCGCAGGGCGTGAGAAGTAAACATACATCTTCTGATCGCCTTCATAGGCGTTATTTTCAATCGCATCGGTGGTTGGAACGTCACGACGCAAGATAACGAACTCACGCTTGCGGGTACGGTTTTGCGCATCGGTAATGGTCATTTTTACCTTGGCTTTACCATCTTGTCCCTGATAATAGGAAGTATAATTAGTGCGGTTGACGATTTCATCTACACTCGGGGTTGCTGAAAAAACGATGTTACTAGCTAGAAGGGTGCTTAAGCCTAAAAAGAGTTGTTGTAAAGTCATTATAATCTCCTGATTATAGTATAGGAGGAGGGGCCGTCACGATTGATCGCAATAGCGTCGCGGTTAACCCCTCTCCTGCAAAGTTATTAAGTGATTTGGTTATTGCATCGGGCGTATTTTTTTAAAGAATAGCTTAGGCATCAATGTTATTAATGCGGGAAGAATAATCAGTGAGCTGACACCTGCTAAAAACAGGATCGCCGCAATAAACACCCCAACAGTCTGGTAAGGGACTAATGGTGCTGCTAATAAGGGCAGAAAGCCTACGCCAACGACAATCGCGTTACGTGAGATTGCCATTGCTGGTTCACTAAATAGTGGCTCAACTGCTGCTTCCCAGGAGCCATAGCGATCAGAATATTCGCGGGCTCGGCTTAAGAAATGAATGGCATAGTCTACCGCTAAACCGATACTAAGTGAACTGAGTACCGCAACCGGCATATCATAATCTTTACCGATAAGTCCGATAATGCCGTAAATAAGACCTACCGTAACGGTTAACGGAATCATCGACAATAAGCCCCAGGAAAATGACCTAAATAACAGTATCATCATAAGCAGCACGACCAGGAAGCTACCGGTAAAGGATTCAAACATACCGGTAACCATTTTCTCCTGCCAAACCACATTGATATGCGTTAAACCAAACCAGTTGGCCTGTAAATTATGCGGCATAGGGTGGCTGGCAATATATTTAGCGACTTCCTTTTCTACATAGTCCATATCTTCATTATCACCACTTTTTAGTTGCACCCAGAGGCTAGTCTTACGATAGTCTGGGGTAACAAAGTGCCATAAATCATGTGGCCTGTGACTATTCTGATAGGTAATTAAAGTTTGTGCAACGGCATTAGATGAATCAGGGATTCTAAATTCTTCCGCTTTACCGAGTAATAATTCTCTATGCACGGTTTTAATTACATCAGACAGACTGTTAGATTTACCCACAACCCCTAGGCTATTAATATAGTTCTGTAAGCCTTCTAAGTAAGTGAGAGTCTCGGGTTGTTTAAATATTTGACTACGTTGTCCCTCGCTATCAATAAACAACTGGGCTTGATCCCAGGTATCAAATTCATCGTCTGCCGCATTATCAAAACCGGTATTAATAATAGCGTTTAATGCGTTGCCAAGGCTTGCCTTATCACCCTGGTGATTTTGTATTGTGTGCTGTAATTGGCTAAAAATCACTTCGCTGTTTGCATAATCATCTGCCTTTGCTTGCTTTGCAGCGATTGCTAACCTTGCTAATAAAGCAGGTTTAAAGTCTGTATCTACAGCAGCATTTTGGTCAACTTCCAGTGCAAGATAAGCCATGTATGTACCACCGAAATGCTCATTCAATACGCGATCCGCAACACGGATAGGGTGTGATTCTGCAAACCATTTGATCGGATTGTCATTAACATTAATCTGGCTAATGCCATAAGCCGCAACGCCTGACAGAGAAACAGTAACCAGGACGATTAGCAGTGCATGGTGATAGGTGAACTGCCCCACTTTAATTAACAACCGTGCCATCAGCGTTTTATTGTTTTTATCTTTGCTATCTATCGAAGTAATAAAACTAGCCAGTTTTTCATCAGGAATCGAGACAATAAATGCCGGAATAAACGTAATTGACCAGATCCAGGCTAAAAACACCCCAATAGCAATAAAAATCCCAAACACCTGTACGGGCGGGATAGGGGTTAATGCCAGAGAAGCAAAACCTGCAATCGTGGTTAATGAGGTAATTAACATTGGTGTAAACAGCTCACTCATAACATGAATAATGGTTTGCCGCTTATCGCGAATCGAATTATAACGATCAAAAAAATCAGACAGAATATGCACGGCATCCAGAATGGCTATAGGCATAATGAAAATAGGAATCATCGAGCTCATAATATGGATGGTATTTCCGGTAATAATGAGCAACCCCATGGTTGATAAGGCGCAAACCATGGCGACGATCATTGGTGATGTTACGAAAATAAGACGTTTAAAAAACCACCATAGTAATAGAAAGATAACTAGCATGGCTAATGGCGCAGAAATAGCCATTTGTTTGAACATTTCTACACCAAAGGTATTTTCGGCAACCGGTAGGCCAGTAATGTAGTAGCTTTCTTCTATATCACCAAATTCAGCAATTTTCGTTAGCAATTCTTCGCGCAGCTGATAACTTAAATGTTTATCCGTTAGCGGGATATATAAGGCAAGTGCCTGCCCATCATCACTAATAAGCGTACCATCCAGAAACGGAATCTTCTTGGCGCGATCACGGATCAGTAAAGCTTCTGCGTCTGAGGCAGGAGGGGAGGGCATCAACCAGCTGAAATTAACCGTACCCGGACCGCCCTGTTCTATATTATCAACAGTGGAAGGCGATAACAGGTCTATGCCGATCACGCCGGCTGTTTTCCCGGGTTGATCTGCATCAAGCCAGGTTAGGCTAAGTGCGAACTTGGTTAACTTATCTATATTAGCCAAGGTCTTGGTATTAAATACCCCCTGAGCATTATGTTCATTAGTAACACCCACCACGACGATGTCACTGAGTGAGAATTCTTTTTTCATTGCCTGATTGTAAACCCGCGCATGCTCATCATCAGCAAGCATATTTTCAGGGTCGGTATCGACTTTTATGCTATGCAGATAAGGCAGCTCCTTGGGAAAAAAATTGGGTAATGCCGCCAAAGAAATAATCACGACGGTAAAAATCATCATTAACCAGGTAATAAGTTTAGGGTGATTGATTGAAAACAAGACAATAGGATTGACTGATCCAGTGTCATAATTTTGGTGAGTCATAAGGGCTCCAAAAAACCAGTTAATGATAAGAGGAATATGCAAAGAAGGATTGCAGAATAAATTAGTTATTAACTATCTTAGTAAATTATAATATATAAATCAAGTAATATTTAAGGATAGTGATTTATAATGCCTTAATCACTGAGTGTTTATAATAGAATAGAACAATAAAAATAATTAATATAAAATTTTTACCATAAAACGAGGATATGATAAGGGCTAGAATAGTTGTCTTAGGTGCTGGAATTGGCGGAGTGCCAATGGCTTTTGAAATGAAAGAAAATATCAGTGATGATCATCAGGTAACTGTGATCTCAGATTCGCCTACCTTTCACTTTGCCCCGTCTAATCCTTGGGTACCACCTAAATGACGTACACCAGAGGAACTTAAAATTGAGCTTGCACCTGTTTTTCAGAAAAAAGGCATAGATTTTTTTCAAAAAGCAGCCATTAAAGTAGATCCTAAAAATAATAAAATTGATTTAGACGATGGCTCTGCAGTTGAATACGACTATTTGGTTATTTCTAAAGGACCAGGGCTCGCTTTTGACGAAGTACCCGGATTAGGGCCTGAAGCTCATACTTCTTCAGTTTGTCATGTAGACCATGCAGCAGTAGCAGCACAGAATTGGGAAAAATACATGCAAGACCCTGGTCCCATTATTGTTGAAGCAGTTCAAGGCGCATCCTGTTTTGGACACGCCTATGAATATCTAATAATTCTGGAAACGGAATTGCGTAGGCCTATAGTTCGTGACCAGGTACCGATGACCTTTGTTGTTACTTCTGAACCGTATGTTGGTCATTTAGGTCTAGGCGGTGTCGGCGATACTAAGGGAATGTTGGAAAGTGCCCTACGCGAGAAAACCATTAACTGGATCACCAATGCCAAGTCGATAAGATCGAAAAGGGTATGATGTTTGTCACCGAGGTTGATGAAAATGGTGCCGAGAAGCAAAAGCACGAATTGCCCTTTAAACATTCTATGATGTTGCCTGCCTTTACTGGTATTGACGCAGTACGACATACCAAAGCAGAGGGTTTAATCAATCCACGCGGTTTTATTATTGTAGACGAACACCAGCGTAACCCGACCTTTAAAAATATTTATTCTGTTGGTGTCTGTATTGCTTTGCCGCCAGTAGAGAAGACACCATTACCTGTGGACACGTCTAAGACAGGGTATATGATTGAATCGATGGTCACAGCGGCCGTGCATAACATCAGAGATGAATTAGCAGGAAAGGAGCAATCGGATGTCCCTAGTTTAAATGCTTTATGTCTTGAAGATATGGGCGATACCGGGATTGCATTTTTAGCTGTACCGAAAATTCCACCACGCAACATTACTTGGTCACAAGAGGGCAAGTGGGTACATCTGGCTAAAATTGGCTTTGAGAAATACTTTATGCGCAAAATTCGCAAAGGTATAAGCGAGCCGTATTATGAAAAAATGATTTTAAAATTTATGGGCGTAGTTCGCTTAAAATAGGAATATAAAGATGACGATAGATCGTATCGTGTTAGCAGTAGCAGGGGTATTTATTTTAATTAGCGTGGATTTATCCCAGTACCATTCTGTCAACTGGCTGTAGTTTATCGCTTTTGTTGGTTCCAATTTATTTCAGTCTGCTTTTTCCGGCTTTTGCCCGATGGTGATCATCTTGAAGAAGTTTGATGTTAAACCGGGATGCGCATTTTAGTCGTTGTGAATCATTAAGACACTCGATAAGTATAGTGGACCCCGGTTTTAAGACAGTAGTTTAAGTTGTAAACTGTGTCAAAGGGGTTAAAAAATGAGTACAACAAAAAAGCGTAAGAATCACACAGCAGAATTTAAGGCCAGAGTGGGTCTA
>Ga0209151_1000245_pt1 | contig 45049 bp, 40 predicted proteins | sample SaaInlV_DNA_165m_FD_184688 | JGI IMG/M metagenome (GOLD analysis project Ga0209151, IMG submission 184688) | Marine microbial communities from expanding oxygen minimum zones in the Saanich Inlet - SI075_LV_DNA_165m (SPAdes) (version 2) | ecosystem: Environmental > Aquatic > Marine > Unclassified...
TTCAAACCCATTTGGGTAAAGTGGATGCTTTTGGTTTTGTTTCTATGAATTCCCGTGATGCCGTAACAAATGCCGATAGCTCCTTTTCTAGTTTTATTACGCTTTATCCTCGAACGGACACGGGTTATAATGGTCTTTTGTTAAATCCCATGTTAGACCAAGTAAAGGAAATGACTTACGGTGGAAATATTCGATATTCGTTTAGCCCAGGAATGATTTTAGGGTTTTCCTCTTACGAAAGTTTGTATGACAAAGAATTATCCCCACAAATTGCAAAAACGGTCATTGCAACAGATGCGGAAGGAAAGTATCTCACGTCTATTGGAAATTCTGCTGATACGGAAATCGCTGCCATGTATGCGTCGAAGGCAGAATCGCCTTTATGGGAAAATGCAAAAGCGATGCGCCGTGTTTTTGGATTAGATTTTACAGCTGTCATTAACAATCTTGCTCTGCAAGCAGAATATGGAGTTTTGGATAAAGATGGTATAATAGGCGATTTCTCTACTGATCCTAGCGCTTTTGTTGGGAGCGCTTATTTACAATTTAACAGTCTCAATTTTTTAGTAGTTTATCGAGATTATGATTTGGGATTTGACAATCCATATCAACGTTCTTTTTCAAATTATCAGAGATTTAAAGGAACTATTTTTGAGGATACGTTTTATCTCGAAGATCCTATTTATGGATTTTTATATAGTTCTTCTGCTCAACCTCAAGCAGAAAGAGGCATCTTCTTTTCCAGTCGATACCAGTTTGATCGCCAATTTGTGGTGAGCACTGATTTTGATACTTGGACTCGGGTTGCAGATAATGCGCGCTATTATCGTTCTGTAGTAAAGCTCCAATATCGCCCTGTTTTTAATTATCGTTTTAATATCAGACAAAAATGGCAAATGCGTGGTGGATATAATATCATGGATCCTTCCACATTTTATTCCAGAGAAACGATTGTGCGTGCTCAGTTGAGACTTTCCCGTTTTGATAATCTTGAACTGATTTATGTGAATTCTACTGTAGATTTTTCCAATCGTCGGCGACTCACGATTGACCCAACAACGGGTCGGTCTCCCGCTTTAGTGGGCAGTGCCGGGACAGGTAGCGAAGCGGTTGGGTTTAAGGTAACACACAATTTTACTGATCGATTTAAGATCATGAGCCAAGCCATGATTTACAATGGTTTTATCTGGAATTTTGAAGATACAGACTTTAGGGTTTTTGATAGTTCGTCCGATGCCTTACGTTGGTGGGTGGCTATATTTTCTCGTGTGGGAGACAATTGGGCTGTTCGATTAAAATGGACAACGGACACGGCCTCTCCTATTACAAATTATGCTTTTCCACCGGAAGATGCTTCCGCGAATGTTCGCGTGAATGTGATTGGCGTAAAAGGCATTGCAGAATCGTCTGATATTCGCATTCAGGTGGATTATGCTTATTGATTTCAACTTAACGAATTAGGATATTATGAATCATAAAAATATTATTAACAATTGCTTTATACTCGCTTTATTGTTTTCAAGCATAAGCGCCCAAGCCTATTTTTCTTCTATTTTGCCACAGAATTCTGGCTTTAGTTCTGCCCGTTCTATGTCAATGGGAATGACAGGCGTGGCCAGTTCGATTGGATTAGAAAATGTATGGACAAATCCAGCCTTACTCAAAACAGATGGAAAAAAATTAAGTTTTTATGCAACAGGCTCTTTACGACGATATGAAGAAAAACGAGCTTTTCCTGTAATGGATATGTTTGATGATGTGGTAACAAATAATGTATATGCGGCAAATCGATATTGGTATAATAATTTGGAAGGGGGCATGATTTTGAAGCTACGTAAAGATAATTATATCGGATTATCCAAATCAACTTTTTGGGATTTGACCTATGATTACGCAGAAGAAGTGCGGGGCAGTCTTCCATCTGGAACCTATAATCGAGATCCCGTTCGTGGATATCATGAAATTAATCGAGGCGGACAAATAACGGCTTACAGCATCAGTATGAATCATACAGTATTTTCTAAAATTAAGTTGGGTTATACAGCCAATATCTTGATTGGAGAAAAGATGACAGATCGCTATGCCATCAATGTTTTTGAAGCAGATGAAGCCCTTGCCTCCGATTCTTCTTACGCTTTTGCTTCGGATATAAAGTTAGAGGGAAGCACACTAGTGCCTACATTTGGTATTGCTTATCAAGTAAATCGACGCTACCAGATTGGTCTTACATATCAAAAAGATGTGGATCTGAGTTTCAGCGACGTGTGGACGATTCCTACAATCAATGAGCGGACTCAATTACCCGGGTTTTATCATCCATCTTCCTGGGATAGCACAGGACAATTTACGATTTCGCTCCCAGCAAAAATGTCCATTGGCGTAGAAGCAAAAATGAAAAACCCCTTAAAAACAAAGGCAGTATTTGAATTGCATTATCGGGATTGGTCAAAATATAAATTAAGCACGGCTTCTACATTGGATACCAGTTTAACCCAGTTTGAAACGAATTTTTCTTTCAAAGAAGCGTGGGAAATCCATGGCGGTATTGAGCATTATTTCAAGGAGCAAATTCCATTTAGATTTGGATTTATTTTCAGTGAGTCTCCTTTGGGTCAAGAGTTTGAACGCATTCAAATAACGCTAGGATCTGCTTATGTTTGGGGAAATGCTACATTTGATTTTGGCGTCATTTTTGGATCACTTGCTTATCGTTATGAAGATATTTTTCCCGCTGTTGTTAGCGAAACCATCAATTTGGAGTCTGTAAATGAATCCAATACCAGTGTCAAATTTTCAATTCAATACGATTTTTAGATCAGATTCATGTTGAATAGATTTTATTTATTGAGATTTATTTCTCTCCTTTTTATTGCCAATCTTATTTTTGGGCAAACGACAAAATTGCATCTTGTCTTTACCAACGATATTCATGGTTCTATCCATCAAATTCCGGCACGATTTATGAATCCTGAATTTGGCCCGATGATGAGCGGTGGAGCAGGTGCTTTCGCTTATGTATCAGAGCTAAGACAGGAAGCAAAACAAAAGGGTGATGATGTTTTACTTTTAGATGGAGGAAATTTTTTTCAAGGCACTCCTCTTGGAACATTAGATGGTGGAGAAACTATCATTCGCTGGATGAATCAAATGGATTACGACGCACTTACCCCAGGATTAAGAGATTTTGATCAAGGTGTAGAAAACTTAAAGCAATTATCTAACGTTGCAAACTTCCCAATGCTGTCTGGAAATCTGATTGATGATAAAGCAGGACAAAACCCAGAATGGCTTAAACCTATTATATATAAACAAATTGGTCAAACCAAATTAGCTATTATTGGGTTAACGCAGGATAATATTCCAGAATTGAGCTTCCCAAAAAATACGGAAGGACTTCAATTTTTACCAGCAGTGGCATCAGCACAAAAACAGGTGAAAACAGCAAAATTGAATGGCGCAGACATTATTATCATGCTTGCTCATTTAGGGATTCCTTATAATCGCAAAGACGAATTTGAAACATTTTTGTCCCAAGTATCTCAAGGGGAAACAAGCGTTGAATCTAAAGGGCTAAATGCCATGGAGCTTGCCCATTTTGTAGAAGGGATTGACGTTCTGGTTACCGGTGGCGTTGCAAAAGGATATAACGAGCCGTGGGAAGATCCAAATACGCATACACTCATTGTTCAAAATTATGGAAACCTTTCTGGTATAGGACATTTAGAATTGCTCATTGACCAGGATACAAAATCAATATCTGGGTATGAATTTCCCACAGATCGAGGCATGCTCATTACCCTTTTGCAAGATGATATTTTGCCCGAATCTGAAATGGGTGAAACCGTTCACCATTGGGTGAAGGACGCAAAATTAAAAGCAGAAAAACAGTTTTTTTCTAGAGACACGAATCCAAAAAAAAACGCTTATCTCAAAACACTCAAACGTTTATCTGAATCAGATCGGTTTCCAGTGCCAAGCTTAGGGAAACCGGAACAATTAGAAATTGTTACTTGGAATTTAGAGTGGTTCCCTGCTGCTGGAGATACGACTTTAGAGGCGGCGGCGGAAACAATCCAAGAATGGGGTGTGGATATGGTTGCCTTACAAGAGATTAAAAATATTAATGCTTTTGCAAAGTTGATGTCATTTTTGCCGGATCATGATTTTGTCTTGAGCAAACAATCTTCTTTTATGGACCAGGCAATTATTTACCGAAAAGATGTGGTCACTTTTTTGGCGCAGTATGAACCCTTTTCTTTTGATGATTACTATTTTGCGGGTCGTCCTCCGCTTATGGCGAATTTTATTTGGCATTACGAAGAACGACAACGTGAGTTTATGGTGGTTAACATGCACTTAAAATGTTGTGGTGATGGTTTATATCGGAGACAGAAATCTTTGGAACAATTGCACGATCTTCTTGCTCAATATATTGAAAATGGGAATGAGAATATCATTGTTGTTGGGGACTGGAACGATCAATTGACCGATACAGGATTAAATCAATCTTTCACTGCTTTTTTGGATGATCCAGACACGTTTCAATTTGCTACCATGGAGATTTCAGGAGACACATCTCAAGCGTCTTATCCAAAATGGATTGTCCCTAGCATTTTAGATCATATTTTATATTCAAAAGGATTCTTCGACGAACAAGCATTAGGAGGGAAAATCCAAACACTTCGCATGGAAGAAGTCTTAGGGTCTTGGGAGCTTTATGAAGAAATATTATCAGATCACAGACCCGTCATGTGGACCATTCCTATTCCTGATTGATGAGAATTTGGAAAGCACTTTTTCTAATTTTTGCTCTCTTTTTTCAGCTAAATTGTGGGCGACCGATTGATAGTGAAAAGGAAATCCCTAGCACAACAGCCTTAAGTTTTGGAACTGAATCTACTTTAGATATTCTCACTTGGAATTTGGAATGGTTTCCAAAATCGAATCAAACCGTGAGTCGTGTTTCAGAAATAATTTATTCTCTCCAAGCTGATATTGTAGCATTGCAAGAAATTGTAAGTTTAAGTGCATTAAATCAGATTGTAGAGCAACTAAATCAGTATGATGACAACAACAATTGGCTTGCATATTTTTCTGGAGAAGCTAATGGTTCGTGGCAAGAATTAGCCTATATTATAAACACAAATGCAATCAATATACCTCAAGAGCCTTATCAAATTTATCAAAATGACGGAACGGCTTTTCCAAGATCGCCGTTTGTAATTCATTTAACGACAAATGGAAAAGAGTGGATTATAATCAACAATCATTTGAAATGTTGTGGCGATGGCACGCTTGAATCTGATACTTGGGATGAAGAAAATAGGCGACAGCAAGCCAGCTTTCTATTGGAATCTTATATAGAAGAAAATTGGAACACAGAACGAGTAATTATTGTCGGTGATTATAACGATGAAATACAGGAGACAGAATCAAATAATGTATTCTGGAATTTCATTTCTCAGCCAGAATTATATAAATTCGCCGATATGGAAATCGCAAATGGACATTCATCTGGATATTCCTATCCAACTTGGCCCAGTCACTTGGACCATATTTTGATAAGCAATGAGCTTTTTGATGCTTTCGATGCAAGTGAGTCAAAAATTAGCGTCATTAAAATTGACGATTATCTCGATGGCGGTTGGAATGAATACGATACGTATATTTCCGATCATAGACCTGTGGGAATTTCTTTAGCATTTTGATGAACCATTCCTATAAAACAATTTGTCTGAGTTTATTTCTTTCTTTATTATTGGGACAAGAATTAGATATATCCTATGTAAAATATTATCAGACAAGAGAAGATTTTCTTTTGCAAAAATCTATGATGGCAACAGAAAGGCGAAGCGGAGATTATGTGCAAGTTTCATTTAATGAAAAGAATGAAGCCGTTTTGTTTGAGGCCATCAATGCTCAAGGTCAAATCACAAGTCGTGAAGCGTTGGAATATGCTAAGGGAAAGCTCATTCGAAAGGGACAAATCAACAATCATAATCAATATACAAAAATGATTGATTACCGTGACAATGAACTGTGGCGAAAGGAGTTTATTGATTGGTGGATTGTGGGAAACGAAACCCTTTCTTTAGGCGGAGATCAAACTCGTTTCACCATACCGAATGGTAACGAAGTGCGTCAGATTCAATTTGAAACCATTGATGGAAAAATATTTGGACAAATTGAATTGGATTATGACTATCTTGGCAATCTATCTGAAGAACGTTGGCAAAATTTATTGACAGGAGATATCATTCGTCGTTTTCAATATCGTTTTGATGTGATGGCAAACGTGAATCAAATTTGGGAATATGGACGACAAGGCGAACTTATTTCTCACATGTCCCTTGAGATGGCACCGGCAGATCAACTATATAAAATGCCGCCTCCTCGCACGGGAAACTCATTGAGCGAAGCTGAAATCATTATGAAAGAAATACAAATGAAACGAACAATGCTCCCTTATAGTGCCATTATTCCAAGAACAGAATTTGATGAACTCCTGTTTAAATCTGGGCAAAGAATGAGCGTAGATTTTATTTCAATTGGAGAAAACGAGATTAAGTTGAAATTAAGTGGGACACAGGAATTTTTACATATTCCAAAAGGGCGAGTCGAGTCTTTGACTTCACGAAATGGAATGGTAATTTATCCCGAGCCAATACGCAATGCGAATTATAAATAAGACAATCATTTACATCAGTTTGATGACTTTAGGATTTGGGCAGTCTTATCCGCCTCCTACAAGTTTAATCACTATGCCAACCGCAGGGTCTTTAACCCGCGGATCGTATAGTTTTGGGATGCGAATCCAAGATGAAGGAGGAATGATTTCAACATTGGAAGCGGGAATTACAGATCGATTCCAATTTGGTTTATCTTTTGGGTCGCCGAATTTAATTGGTGATGATAGTCTAAAATGGTACCCTCGTCCCGAAGCCTTATTGAAATATCACTTGATTGATGAGTCCATGACAATGCCTGGATTTGCTTTGGGTGTGAATACGCAAGGCTTGGGCGATTTCGTTGATTCTTTGAATAGATATGAAACTAAAGCTTACGGCGTATTTTTAGTGGGAAGTAAAAATTGGAAAACACCTTTTGGAAATTTGGGGTTTCATACTGGAATCAATTATAGTTTTACCGAAACAAAAGATGATGATGATGTGAATTATTTTTTTGGATGGGATATGGAAATAAACCCTGAGTTTTCTCTGATGATGGAATATAATCCAGCATTAAATGAAAATACCATGACAGCAAAAAAAATGTCTATCCAAAAGGGGGGGTATGTGAATGCAGCGATTCGGTGGACATTTGCAGAGCGTCTCCATTTGGAATTCAATTTCAACAATCTTCTTTTTGATGAAGATAAAGTGGAATATTTTAAACGGGAATTAAAAATAACCTACATCGAATACTTTTAAAGGAGTCTCCTTATGAAAAAAATCCTTTATATTTTATTGATTTTTTCACTATCTCTTTTTGCTCAAACACCTTTAGAAAAAGGCAAAACATCTTATTTAAACCGCGCTGATGGCAGTTCGGGTATGAACGCAAAACCTGAGCCCATTCAATCTGCAATTAGTCAATTACAAAATTTAGACAGCGAAGAAGCAATGCTCACGCTCTTGAAATCTTATTATTATAAAGGGAAATTTGTTGCTTTGAATAAGGAAGACAAAAAAGCAATTTTTCAAAAAGGAAAAGATTTAGGAGAAAAAGCAATTGAAAAATTTCCAACAGCTGCCTCTTTACGCTATTGGTATTTAGCCAATTTGGGAAGTTGGTCTGAAGTGTATGGTATTTTCTCTGCGGCAAAAGAAGGGGTTGCGGATATTATGAAAACGCAAGCTGAAGAAATTATTTCTCTTGATCCAAACTATTGGAATGGAGGAGGCTATTTTATGTTAGGAGCAGTTCACTTTAAATCTCCCTATATTCCCTTTTTATTATCTTGGCCAGATAACGATGAAGCGGTTTCGAATTTAACGAAAGCTTTTGAAACAGGGCTGTCCACATTTACCCAAACAGTTTATCTTGCCAAAGCTCTTTATAAAGATAAGCAGAAAGATCAAGCCAAAAAATTATTGCAAGATTTAATCGCAAAGCCTTTATCCAAAGATGAACCCGTTGAAGATTATGAACAGCAATCCATAGCTCAAAGCTTATTGAGCGAATGGCAACAATAAACACCTTTTGCTCTCAAACCCAACAATCTTCGTGTTGAGTTTTTGCGAAATCCCGTGTTTTTTATGGGGTTCATTTGCACCATTCACGGACCAATGAATTAATAAGACTAAGGCATTAAACATTTGTGTCTGATTTAAAAGAGATTCGTCTTTCCTCTGAAATTATCTTTCAAGGTCGTTTGCTCGATGTTCGCAAAGATATTGTCGAGCTTCCCAACGGAAAAACAAGCACACGAGAGTGGATTAATCATCCTGGTGCGGTCTGTATTATTCCCATTCTCCCCGACGGAAAACTTGCTCTCATTCGTCAATTTCGATATGCAGTCCAAAAAGAAATGATAGAGCTCCCGGCTGGGAAATTAGATAAAGATGAAAATCCAGAAGATTGCGCGGTTCGAGAATTAGAGGAAGAAATTGGATATAGAGCAAAGACGCTCACTTTTTTAACGAATATCCATCCTGCAATTGGATTTGCTAATGAAAAGATGTGGCTTTATTTGGGAGAAGATTTAGAAAAAACAGATAAAAATTGCGATGAAGATGAATTTATTGAGCTTATGCCCACCACGCTCAAGGATGCACTTCAAATGGTTTGGGATGGGGAAATTACCGATGTAAAAACTGTCATTGGTATTTTATGGGCGGAGAAAATATTGAGCAAATGAAAAAACGCATCTAAAAATTGTGCTATATTTACGATGGCGTGAATACTTTATGAATAAATATTTAGCGGTATTATTACATTTATTATTTGGAAGTATTTCTTTGAGTCAGGATGTGAATTTCACATCTTCCAATCTTCCTATAGTGGTAATAAATACTGGCGGAGAAGATATTCCAAATGAACCAAAAATTCCAGCCCAAATGGGCATCATATATAATGGCAACGGAGAGATAAATCATATCAATGATTCGTATAATCATTATAATGGACATATCGGTATAGAAAGACGTGGACATTCTTCACAAAATTTTCCTAAAAAACAATACAGTATAGAAACGAGATACGAAAATGGCGATAATTATAATACATCCATTTTTGAGATGCCTGAAGAAAATGATTGGGTATTATCTGGACCCTATAGCGATAAATCTCTAATAAGAAACGTATTAGCATATGATATTGCTCGTTCTCTGGGGTTTTATGCTTCAAGGGCGCAATTTTGTGAAGTTGTCTTAAATGATGATTACGTTGGGGTTTATGTTTTTATGGAAAAAATAAAAGTAGATAACAATAGAGTGGATATTGCAAATCCCACCCAAAATAATGTTTCGGGTGGCTATTTATTAGAAATTGAAGCGTGGAATAGAGTCGACTCATCTGATACATACATTTCAGGCGAAACAATCAATTTGCCTTATCTTATTCATCACCCAAAAGATGATGATATTACAGATGAGCAAATCCAATGGATCCAAAATTATGTGGATGATTTTGAAAACAACCTTTATTCAAATGATTTTGATAATCCAAATACTGGAAATAGTAACTATATCCATGTTCCATCTTGGATTGATTTTATTTTATTAAATGAAGCATTTCGAAATAATGACGCCTTTTTTTCAAGCACATTTCTTCAAAAACGTCAATCCGGGAAATTAGTGGCAGGCCCTATCTGGGATTTCAATATTGCAATGGGAAATATTAATTATAATAATAATTGGTTAACAAATGATTTGTGGCTGACTGAAAATCCATGGTCATCAAGATTAATGATAGATAGCCATTTTATTAAGACCTATCAAATTAGGTGGCATTATTTGAGAACGAATCAGTTGTCTGATTCCGTTATAACTGAACGGATTAATCAATATTCATTTTTATTAGAAGAAGCACAAGAAAGAAATTTTATAAAATGGCCCATTCTTGGAGAGTACATTTGGCCAAATTATTATATAGGAGATACATTTGAAGATGAGATAAATTATTTAAAACAATGGATTCTTAATCGATTTTCTTGGATGGATATTGAATTTGATCTGAATGGTGAAACTTATCCCATCATTAATGAAATTAATTATCATTCATCAAATCAATTTGATTCAGGTGATTGGATTGAACTTTTCAATCCAAATAGTATTCCCGTTGATATTTCGAACTATATTTTAAAAGATGAAAATGAGGATCACTATTATATTATTCCTGAAAACACAGAGATAGATTCGATGGGATTTATCATTGTTTGTCAAGAGCCAGCGATATTTAATTTAATATTTCCTCAAGTCGAAAATTATATTGGTGGCTTCGATTTTGGATTTAGCAATGGAGGTGAGCTTATTCGTCTTTTTAATTCAGATGGGACATTAGTTGATTATGTTGATTATGATGATAACACACCGTGGCCAGAAATGCCCGATGGTGGAGGGGCGACCCTAGAGTTAAAATCAATGCCAAGAGATAATTACCATTTTTCAAATTGGAAAGAATCACCAGGGTTTGGGACGCCAGGACAAATAAATAGCGTCACACTGAATACAAATAATGCAAATAATATAAATCCAAATCAATATTTTATTCTTAATTATCCCAACCCATTTAATCCAAATACAACAATTCGTTATCAATTACCGGTGCAATCAAATGTTTCTATCATAATTTATGACATAACGGGCAAAGAAATTCGACATTTGGTGAATGATGTTCAGGACGCAGGTTTTAATTCTGTTGTTTGGAATGCTACCAATGATTTAAGTCAGCCAGTAAGCGCAGGGATTTACCTATATCGAATTGCGGCTGAAGATTTTCAACAAGTGAAAAAAATGGTGTTTCTAAAATAATCTATATGGTTTCAAGTTTATCATTACGAATTAAAGAAAAAACTCGAGAACTTGGTTTTCAAAAAGTAGGGATTACAGATCCCGTATTTGATGAAAAGCAGAAAGAAGAATTAGAGGAATGGATTAGTAAGGGGCATCACGCTTCCATGGAATGGATTGTAAAACGAAAAGATGAACGAGGAAATGTTTTTGAATATTTTCCAGAAGTAAAATCTATAATATCTGTGGGAATGAATTATAACTCTGGCTTTTCTCAGGATGACTTAAAATCGGATTACAAAATCAGTCAATATGCTTGGGGAGACGATTATCATGATTATATGAAATCGAAGCTTTTTCATTTATTGGCATGGCTCAAAGAAGAAGTAAAGGATGTGAAAGGCATTGTTTGCGTGGACACATCTCCGCTTATGGAAAAACCCTTGGCACAAAAAGCAGGCTTGGGTTGGCAAGGAAAACACACCAATTTGATTACACGAGACTATGGGAGCTGGATTTTTTTAGGTGCGGTTTTATTAGATATTCCTTTGGATTACGATAAGCCTTTCATGGAAGATTTATGTGGATCTTGCACTGCTTGCCTTGATGCTTGTCCGACACACGCTTTAGAAGAAAATAAAATTGATGCTCGTAAATGTATTTCTTATTTATCTATTGAACATCGCGGTGATTTTCCAAAGCATCAAAATCAGCTAGATGATTGGATTTATGGATGCGATATTTGTCAAGATGTGTGCCCATGGAACCAAAAGTTTTCTGTGACGACAGATGTCTCTGCTTTCCAGCCTCGAAAAGATATTTTAGAATGGGCCAATGAAGATTGGCATCAAATGGATGAGGAAAACTTTCGACAACTATTCAAAAAATCTCCTGTCAAGCGAACCAAGTTTGTTGGCCTCAAAAGAAATATAGAGCAAAATCGATTAGGATAATTCAGCGTGAATCAATCGTTGCTTTCATCTCCAATTTTCCAAATCCCTTTTTCTGTAAATGCATTAATACTCTGTCTTTTCGCCTTATTAATTAAATTTGAATGAGAAATTTTATATTTTTTACCATATTCATTCAAGCTTATAATTGGATTTCCCTCTAAATAAGCAATCCGTTTATGGTAACTATTGCTTAAAGCTTTACCTATAATTTCTTCCATAACAGCCGTATTGTTCTCTGTATTGAATTCATCAAATGCCTCATAATATTTTTTTCTATCTACAAATTGAATATTGATAGGCACATATCCTTCTCGAATTAATAAATAATTATTTAAAACCCGGCCAATTCTTCCGTTACCATCAACAAACGGATGAATGGTTTCAAACTTTAAATGAAATAAGGCAATTCGTTTTATAATATGTTCTGTGGGAGTCGAATAATATTGAATAAACATTTCATCAATATTTTTAATAATTTGACTTGGATCGCAAGCAATATGAGTTCCAACGCGAACCCATTCATTTTCATTCCGAAATCGCCCTGCAATATCATCACGAATATTTGATATCAACATTTTATGCAATAAAAGGATGATATTTTGTTTTAGTTCCTCCTGTGTTGCTTTTGTCCAAATATACTCCACAACTCTAGCGAGATTTTTTGCTTCAAATAATTCTCTTTCAGAAATATATCGGTCTAAATCAATTTGTAATAAAATTTTATCCGTTTCACCCAAACTCAAAGTGCTATTTTCAATTGCATTTGAATTATAAACTTGCTCAGAAATTTCAGTTTCTCCAATAATCTGGAGCAATGAATCCTTTTTATAAGCCAAGTTATTAAATTGCTTACGCAATAATTCAATCCTTTTATAAATATTGAGCGTTTTAGCCATGGGAGATTTTATATCTTATTCACGATATTATCAATAAAAGAGTGAAAATCATATAAAATAGATAAATTTTAACGCTTATTAGTCCAAAACCGTTAAAACAATAAAATAAATAATGGTTTTTCACTCAATCCCATATTTTTAAGAACGAGTGAATGTGAGAGGATTATTTCTTAACGTTCAACCCGAACATTCACATCTCCAAGGCCGAGAGAGATTTCAATATCTAAGCTAAGAAAATCTGTATTCCAATTTTTGGATTTATATTTTTTATCGCTAACTTTTTTCAAGCCATTTATGTCAACAGATGCGAGAAAGGAATGATCAACGCTAAGCGTAATATTTACGTTTTTTGGTAAAACTAAATCTAAAGAGCCAAGACCAACACTGATTTCTAATTCTGCATTTTGTTTAAATTCGCCAGTTATATCTATATCCGCATCACCTAATCCAAGTTCAATTTCATAAGTATTTGCATTTAAATTTCCCAGTCCTACGCAGGAAAAGTCAGTCAATCCAATTTCAACGGAGACTTTTTCGCAGCGTATTTTATTGGGTTCAGATATTTTTACTTTTACATCACTCATTCCACATTCAAGCTCAAAATTTGAAATAGAAATATCTGTTAGATCTATATCCGCTTCACCTAGACCAAATTCTAGTTCTAATTCTGTTGGAATATCTTTAGGGAATTGAAAATCCATTTCATTTTTCACGCCATCAATATTGAGCTCATCCTTATTAAAAAATAAACCGATTCCTTCGTAATTATTTTCAAATTCTATTTCAAAATTTCCCACACCATTAGATTTTTCCATCGTAACAATAGGTTCACCTCTTTTTATAGAATAATATATTGAACCATCTAATTGATATGGCTTTTCATTGGCAGATAGGTGAAGTGTCCCAAGTCCAAACTCAATTTCGGTTTCAAGACGTTCAATGTCCTCCATGGAATAATGATAATAATCTTTAATGGCAGTAGGTTCGTCCTGTCCAAAACACATCAAAAATAAAATTGGAATGATAATAATTTGTTTCATAGTTGCCTCAAAAGTTGAAGTTAAACCGAACGGTCGTTTCAAGATAATCCGAACCATCTAATGGTTTCGCCACATTAAATCCAATTCCAATTCCATCGTCAGATTCTGTCCCAATACCGAATCCAACAGATGAAATAAACGAAGAGCTTCGTTTATTTAAATCATCACTTTGGATAAAAAATGCATCAGAGTCAAAGGCAATTCCCGTATCATAGAATAATTTGAAAAATAGATCACCATCAGTAAAATTAGGCGTCATAATAAATTCTACATTCGATTGTATCATGTGATCTCCAATTTGTGTTTTATATGGATAAGCAGATACAGATCCAATGCCACCGATACCAAATTTGCGGAAGGGATGCAATCGTCCATTTGAAAGTCCAAGAAGCATTTGATTCCTTAAGACAAGCCCTGGCGAAAATTCCCAATGAAGACGTGTCATAATAAGCAATCGTTTTCTTAGATCTGATGTATTAATCCCATTTTTATTTAACCAATATACATTATCCCCATCATCGGTTTTTTGATAAGCCTCACCCTGTAAGAGCAGGGAATATCCCGTTTTTAATGGATGATATTTTTCAGATTGAAAAGCTAAAGTCCCTTTATAAGAACCTACCGTTGATTGATATTGAACATGAGGGTTAGATCGAAGTGTTCGGTTTTTTTCAGACAGACTCCACATCGAATAATCAACAGGAATCGAATCTTGTTGAGCATCCGACGTAAAAACTTTTACTTTTAAGCGATTAAGATCCAAAGCAAAGCCTAATTCCCACCCTTGTTCATCCCAGCGATCATAAAAATCTTGCCGAGCGAAAAAACTAGTGAGCGTATTTTCCGCTTCTTTAAGGCGATATTCATCGTCGGATACAGCTTCTTTGAAAGCCGAAGCATATAAAATGAAAAAACGATTTTTGAAAAATGACTTCTCAAAACTAATTCGACCAGAAAAATCGTTGGGTGCGGTTCGATAAGCTGTGGAAATACTAAGCCTGAAAGGAGAGCGATCCCCATGGTCATAATCATGATTAAAAAATGTGAGCCGTGCGCCTTCATTCCGATTATAAACGAAAAAATTATAATTTGGATGAATCCACCCTTTTCGTAACCATTCTGACTTATTCTTTAATTCAAATATAGTGTGTTTTTTTGTTTGGGCAGAATCAGTAAAGATTTCGCGATAAACTAATCCCTCGTTTAAATTTGCTTCTTTAATTTTTCCCGTTACAACTGCTCCTTCATGAATTTGAACTGTGCCACCCATTACAACAATTTCACTATTGATGATAGCAGTGGCACCAATCGTAACATCGCCACCCAAGACCATAATTGTATTATTGGTCTCGCCATAAACAAATAAATCTCCACCAATAATTCTAATTCTATCATTGATAACCTCTGTTGTATCAATGATATGATCGGAATAAAATTTCATTTCATTTCGCACAAGTGATTGATTTTCAGCGTCTTTATTGGAAGCAAATCCAAAGCTAAACAACAGCATAAAAGTGAGCAAAAGATGTGTGTATTTTTTCATAGTTAATCCTTATTTATTTGAATGTTACCCGATTCCCCAATTTGTATTTTACATGAATACAATCCTTCAAAAAGTGTCGCTTTCGCTTTTAGATATCCATCTTCAGTTATTCTATCTAATTCAAAATTTGAATCAATAGGATTTTGCCCATCCCACCCAGAATGATAAAGAAGAATAGAAGTTGAAAAATTTTCTGGAAGTGTCAGTTTAACATTTCCCACTAAACTTTTTAAATCTATAGAATGGTCTTTTATTTTCTTGTCATATTTTTTTTCAATAGAAATATCACCTGCTTGATTAACAGCCCTAATCCCTCCATAAATATTTTCGCCATAAATATTTCCGCCAGTCGTGGAGCAATCTATTAAACCATAAACTTCATCTAATTCAATATCGCCACTAGCCGTTTTAGCCACTACATTCCCTGTTAGATTTTGAATTCCTAATTCACCTCCAGAGCTCTGAAGTTTTGTATTTCCATTGATGTCACGAATATGAATATCGCCTCCCATTGTAGATGCGGATAAATAATTTCCCTCAAAGTTAGAGATCCCAATTAACCCGCCAAGTGTTGAGACCTCAGCATTTCCAACTATACGAGAAAGATTAATATCACCACCAGCCGTTTTAGCCAAAAGTTTTCCTTCAATATATTTTAATTTCACATCGCCACCTTTTGTTAAAACCGTAAATCGACCTTCCCCATCTTTAAAATCAATATTACCGCCTGCTGTTTTAAAAAGTCCTTTTCCATTTATTTGCTTTAAATCAATATCACCACCAGCCGTTATTAACTCCAATTCTCCTTGAAGCTTTTCACCTGTGATATCTCCACCTAAGGATTTCATTTGTAAATTTGTCATGATTGGAATATTTAAGGCCAAATCAAACGTCATTCTACCAGGTTGATTTTTTGGCCCAATAATTTGAATAATATTTTCAGACGAATCATGTTGAACCAGAATTTGATATTTATGGATAACTTTTTTTGCTTTTTTTTCTGAATTGGTTTTTATTGTTGTTTGTATCTCAGCGCTTAATCCTCTATCCGAATGACCCTTAAGCGTCATATCGCCAATAAAATTTTTAACAATAACCGTATATTTCCCGTCATTAAGAACGTCATCAAATTCGTATTTCTCTGTATATCGATATCGATTTTTACGTTCTTGCTCAAAAGAATCAAATATGGTTTGAGAAAAAAGAAAGGAAAACAAAGTGCTAAATAGAAAAAAATGTTTCATTATATCTCCGGCGATAGCTGACCATTATTTAAATCTTCGAAATCAGCCAAAATACTTTCAGCCCTTGCTCGAATAAACGCATTTTTTTCCATAATCCGAATGACTTGAAGTGCAGGAATCATTTCGGCTGTAGGGTGAGCTTCTAAAATATCCATAGCACTCAATCGAACTGCCGAATTCTTATCTTCTAAAATTGTTTTTACACAAGCGTCAATCAAAAGCGCGTTCACAGAATAAGATTGTAACATTTTAGCCGATTTTAATCGCACTCCCGGATTGGGGTCCGAAAGCATAGAGGAGATCAAAACCATTTGTCCTTTTTCTTCTAATCGAGTTTGTTTTAGTAAATTAACCGCCTTAATGCGTTTCCCTAGATTTTCGTCATTCAGCAAAAGATAAAACAGAATATCTCGAATTAAATCATCTTTCAAATCTCCAGAATATTCCATCTTGTTTGACGCATGGACGGCAAAATGAATTGGATTATTTTCGTCCTCATTTAATTTAATATCAATATTTGTCAGCAATCCATCATTCATTAGCTGAAGAATATCCAAGGAATTATTGTCAGATTCTGGTGCGCTAGATACAAATGTTTTCCCTATAAAAAAAGATAGAATAATTGCAAATATGCTCATCCAAACCGGCTGTTTTACTTGAATGATTTTATTAATTGTTGGAATCGCAGGATGATATGAATCACTTTTTTGGGATGAAATGGATTCAATTTTATTTCTGAGAGAAAACCGCTGAGCGTTTAAATAACCCTTTGAAACAGGTTGCGTTTGTGAATCATTTGCTAATTTTAAAGTTGATTGATATTCAGAAACCCATTTTTTTAAGGATTTATCCTTCGTCATTTCAAGTTCAAAATCGGATTTTTCATTTGAATCTAAAGTATCCAAAACATAGAGCACGGCTTGTTCTTTGAGTAAATCCTTCATAGTCGATTTCTTCCATATTGATATTCTTTTAATCCAAAACGCATTTTTTCCATGGCACGGAAAAGATATTTTTTAATTGTTCCTGATGAAATATTCATCATATCAGAGATTTCACGAATTTTCAACCCTTGAAAATGTTTTAAAATAAATACTGTTTTTTGCTGTTTTGGAAGCGCCATTAAAATTTGATTAATTCGTTCAGATACTTCCGTATCTGGTTGAGGTTGCGCTGAAATAGATTCAACGGGGTTGGGCAATTCACGAGAAGATTCTTGAATAGTTATTTTTTCTTCTTTTCGTTGATGATTTAAAAAAGCATTAACCATAATACGATAAAGCCAAGTATAGAAGGAGCTTTCCATTCGAAAACTCTCAATATTTTTATAGGCCTTTAGGAAGACTTCTTGATATAAATCTTCTGCATCTTGCCGGTGTCGTGTCAGTTGGAGCGCTAATGTCATTATTTTTTCATCGTGGTATGCCACCAGTGCGTGAAACGCTTCAGCATTTCCCGTTTTTGCATCCAGAATAAGATCTTGTACTTTAGGCTTCACAATGAGGCTGTTTTACTCTATTTGACATAATAAATGAAAAAAGGTTGTCAATTAATTTTCAGAGAATGAAAATTACATATTATTATACTGGTTCAATAACGATTGATAAGAACAAAAAAGCCTCCAAAACTTGGAGGCTTTTTATAGTTCTTAGTTATTTGGCAGATTATAAACCCGTTTCTCCGATTGTCTTTTCCACCGCTTCCAGGGTATTATTAAGCTCAGCCTGTTCTTCTGATGTGAGATCAAATTCTAAAACCTTTTCAACTCCACCAGCGCCAATGACACTAGGCACTCCAATAAAATAGCCCTCCACACCAAATTCACCTTCACAAAGCGAGGCACATGGAATCACGCGTTTTTTATCACGAAGATAAGATTCAGCCATTTCGATGGCAGATTGAGCGGGTGCATAAAAAGCCGATCCATTTCCAAATAATTTGACAATTTCACCGCCAGCAACACGGGTCCGATCTTCAATCGCTTTTAAGCGTTCACTGGAAATCAATGCAGTAACAGGGACACCACCAACTGTAGCTAATCTTGTAATGGGAACCATTGTGTCGCCGTGTCCACCCAAAACCATACACGTAACATCTTGCACAGAAAAGCCTGTTTCCATTGCAATAAAAGCACGGAAACGCCCACTATCTAAAGCACCGGCCATTCCCACAACTTTGTTTTTTGCAAAACCCGATACTTTATGAAAAGCATAAACCATCGCATCTAATGGATTCGAAATCACAATCACAAAAGCATTCGGTGCATGCTTCTTGACATTTTCGGCTACATCTTTCATAATACCAAGATTAATTCCAAGCAGATCTTCTCTGTCCATACCTGGTTTCCTTGGAATGCCTGCTGTAATGATAATGACATCAGAATCAGCAATATCTTTATAATCTGATGATCCAGTAATGGTAACGTCATAACCATCGTGAGGGCGAAGTTGCATAAGGTCTAAAGCTTTCCCTTTAACCATACCTTCCGCTTTTGGAATATCAAAGATAATGACGTCGCCTAATTCTTTTTGCGCTGCCAATAGCGCTAAGTTTCCACCAATTTGTCCCCCACCAATTAGGGATATTTTGTTTTTAGCCATAAAAATTCTCCATTTAGTTATACTTGAAATTACAAAAACAAGATAACATTGCCTTGAAATAAAAAACCCTCTACTTCTTAGAAGTAGAGGGTTTTTATGTGTATTAAATTATTGTAGGAATTAGTTTGGTAAAATTACGCTCACTATTTTGCGGCCACGTGCTTTTTTCCCAAATTTTACTGTGCCGTCTGCTATGGCAAAAAGACTATCATCATTTGCTCTTTTTACATTTGCGCCAGGATGAATTTTGGTTCCACGTTGTTTTAGAATAATTCCACCAGAGAGGATAGACTGTCCGTCCGCTACTTTAACACCAAGGCGTTGTGCATTTGAATCTCGACCATTCCGGGAACTTCCTTGTCCTTTCTTATGAGCCATAATTAAGCCTCTTTCTTTTTTTCTTTAGCAGGTTTTGTTTCTGCTTTTGCTTTTTTAGCAGGTGCTTTTTTCTTTGCAGCTGCCTTCAATTGAATTTTATTCACTTCTACTTCGGTAAAATGCTGCCGATGTCCATTTTTTCTTTGATAGCCTTTACGACGTTTCTTTTTATAAATCAGGACTTTTCTTTCTCTTCCATGCTCAAGAACTGTTCCTGTGACTGTGGCTTTTGCAACAGTGGGAGAGCCAAACTGGGTGGACTTCCCATCATTAAAAAGAAGCACCTTATCGAAAGTGACTTTATCACCAGCTGCATTGTCCATTTTTGGAATGCGAAGTGTTCGGCCTTCGACCGCTTTGAATTGTTTACCTAATATAGTTACGATTGCATACATTTTGTTTCTCCATAAAGCCGACAAATTTACGTGGAAGCATTATCCTTATCAAGTTCATTTGTGACTTCTGTATTATTTTTAACATTAAAAAACCGAAATTCATCTAAAAATATATCATGATTTTCTACAATCTTTAAATGAACAAAGTTTTGCCACATTAGACCTCGTAAAATGTGTTTTTTCTCTTCTGTCATATATTTTGCGTTATCGGGGTGTAATTCCAACCTTAATCGCAAATCTCGGTGTTTAGATTTATATCGTCTAAGCCAATGATCTATACGAGTAATAAGCGTTTCTCGCGATACGATTCTTCCACCACCACGACACGTAGGGCATTCATCGCTCATAGAATCAATCAAGCTTAATCGGATTCGTTGACGCGTCATTTCTAATAGCCCAAATTCTGTAATAGGCGCAACTGCAACTTTTGCGCGATCCTTTCGAAGCTCTTTTCGCAATTCATTATATACTTTTTTACGATTTTCTTCGCGCTTCATATCAATGAAGTCAATCACGATTAAACCGGATAAATCACGCAATCGTAAAGAACGAGCTACGCCCCTTGCTGCTTCCAGGTTAATTTTGAGAGAATTTTCTTCATGAAGCTTTTTTCCAACAAATCTTCCGCTATTTACATCGACCACAACCATTGCTTCTGTTTTTTCAATAATCAAATACGCGCCACTTTTGAGCCAAACTTTGGGACGGAGCAGTTTATCTATTTCATGTTCAATACCAAAACTTTCAAATAGAGGCACTTTGAGTTTATAATACTCTAATCTGTCGCAGAGACCTGGTGATGTCTCTTCTAAATAGCGTTGGGTTTTGCGGAAAAGTTTTTTGGAGTCAATGATAATTTTTCCAATATCAGGCGTGAGCAAATCACGAACAACACTGGAAGCTGTTTCTAAATCCTCATAAATGATCACTGGTGCTTCGCCACGGCTACCTTTTTGCTCCATTTTTTCCCAGTTATCAATGAGCATATTAAAGTCATTGGTAATATGTTCTTCACTTTTTCCTTCTGCGACGGTTCGGATAATAATACCCACATCTTTTTTGCGTAAGGATTGGGCAATTTGTTTCAATCGCCGCCGTTCATATTTATCCCAGATTTTTTTAGAAATACCAATATAATTTTCGCCAGGGACCAAAACCAATAAACGCCCCGGTAAAGCCACTTCAGTTGTTACGCGTGGTCCTTTTCCAGCAAAGGGCTCTTTAATCACTTGCACATATATTTCCTGTCCAGTTCTTAAATCGACAGAAATATCACCTGAGTGATGGTTCTTTTTTTTGCTTTTTCTACCGTCATCAATCTCAGCGAGATAATCGTTGTTTTCGATTTCAGAAAACGGGAGGAACGCATTTAAATCGTATCCAATATCAACAAAAGCCGCCTGCATGCCCGGGAGGACATTTTCCACTTTTCCTTTGTAAATATTTCCCACCATTCGCTGTTTATCTTGTTGTTCAATATAAACCTCGACAAGCCGGCCATCTTCTTGGATTGCAATCCGAGTATCGCCCATGCTTTCATTGATAAATACTTCTTTCTTCATAATTTTTCCTATATATTTTAACTGGCATGCCTCCCACCATTGCTCAATAATAAGCAGTGGATTAACGGGTAAGCGCTAACCAGAATGTTACTTAACTTTGTTATGATGAGGGATTATAGAAGGAAGGAAATCGGTTCATGTGCCCATTAGGGGCGATAAAAAGGATGCCTGTGCCGTCAAAAAAAGGTTCGAAACTTTAACATCTTTCTAAACCCATCAACCCAAGAAGATACGGGAGAATGTTCATACATTACAAGAAATACCTTTTTCTTGGACTTAGGCCAAGACTTAAGTAATATTCTTGGTCGTGATTTGAGCCGTATTGCTGCGACAGATTAAATAATAGCTAAAAGGGTGATGCAGCCGGCTCTCAATGCTGGCTTTTTTTATGCAAAATTTCAAAAAATCTCTAAACGAACGAATACTTATAATGGATGGGGCCATGGGCACCCAAATCCAATCCTTCCATCTAAAGGAAGCAGATTTTCGTGGGGAGCGATTTAAGGATTTTCCAAAAGCATTGATGGGAAACAATGATTTACTTTCACTGACACAACCCCAAATCATTGAAAAAATCCATGACAATTATTTGTCCGTTGGGGCAGATATTATTGGAACCAATACTTTCAATGCCAACGCAATTAGTATGGCAGATTATGGTATGGAAGATTTAGTTTATGACTTGAATCTTGCTTCTGCAAAAATTGCAAGAAAATCTGCAGATAAATTTATAGATCATAATCGCCCTCGCTTTGTTTGCGGAGCAATGGGACCCACCAGTCGAACTGCCACTTTAAGTCCAGATGTAAATCGAGCTGAGTTTCGGAATATTTCCTTTGATGCACTTGCAGAAGCTTATCACGAGCAAGCTCGGGGGCTTTTGGATGGAGGCGTTGATATTTTGATTATCGAAACCGTTTTTGATACGCTTAATTGCAAAGCTGGTATTTATGCCGTTAAAACCATTCTCGAAGAGAGAAACGTCCAAATCCCTTTGATGGTTTCAGGGACCATAGTGGATGCAAGCGGACGAACACTTTCCGGACAAACTGTGGATGCTTTTTGGGCATCGATTCGTCACGGGAACCTTGCAAGCGTCGGTTTAAATTGTGCTTTGGGCGCAGAAGAAATTCGCCCTCATTTAGACGCTATTTCCTCTTTAGCATCTATTCCTACATTTGTTTATCCAAACGCGGGTTTGCCAAACGAACTGGGCGAATATGATGAATCTCCCGAATCTATGGCAAAAACCATCAAAGAATTTGCCACAGCAGGAATGGTCAATATGGTTGGCGGCTGTTGTGGGACATCTCCAGATCACATTCGCGCCATCAAAAAATCGGTAGAAGGAATTCCACCAAGGAAGATTCCAAAGCCATCGCCATATATGCAATTAAGTGGTTTAGAACCCTTTAGACTTTTCTCTGGAAGCAATTTCATTAATATTGGCGAACGAACAAATGTAGCAGGTTCGGCAAAATTCAAACGCCTGATATTGAATGAGCAATATGAAGAAGCCCTGTCCGTAGCAAAACAGCAAATTGACAATGGAGCACAAATTATTGACATCAACATGGACGACGGATTATTGGACTCTAAAAATGCCATGGAAACATTCTTCCGTATGGTTGCCTCTGAACCGGATATTGCTCGTGTGCCAATTATGATTGATTCATCTAATTGGGATGTAATTGAAATAGGATTAAAAAACCTTCAAGGAAAAGGCATTGTCAATTCTATTTCTATGAAAGATGGGGAAGCATTATTTTTGGAAAGAGCAAATAAAATTCTAAAATATGGCGCAGCCGTGGTTGTAATGGCTTTTGATGAAGATGGCCAAGCTGATTCGTACGAGCGGAAAGTAGATATTTGTACGAGAGCCTATCAATTATTGGTTCATCAAGTAGGCTTTCCTCCAGAAGATATCATTTTTGATCCCAATATTTTTGCTATTGCAACAGGCATCGAAGCACATAATGAATATGCAATGGATTATCTCAAAGCAACAAAAAAGATAAAAGAAACGCTTCCGGGTGTTCATATTAGCGGTGGATTGAGCAATCTTTCTTTTTCCTTTCGTGGGAACAATGGCATCCGTGAAGCGATGCATTCGTGTTTTTTATATCACGCTGTTCAGGTTGGAATGGATATGGGCATTGTAAACGCAGGGCAGTTGGCTATTTATTCTGATTTAGACTCTGATTTAATTGCTCGCGTAGAAGATGTAATTTTTAATCGGAGAGTAGATGCAACAGACCGTCTTTTGGAAGTGGCAGAATCTGTTGTGGGGATGAAAAAAAAGGATGAAGTTGATTTATCTTGGCGCAATAAAACGGTTGAAGAAAGAATTTCCCATGCGCTTGTCGATGGGAATATGACTTTTATTGAAAAAGATACGGAAGAAGCTCGACAAAATTTTTCTCAAGCTTTGGAAGTGATTGAAGGGCCATTAATGGATGGAATGACAATCGTGGGTGATTTATTTGGGGAAGGGAAAATGTTTTTACCTCAAGTGATTAAATCTGCACGCGTTATGAAAAAAGCCGTCGCAATTTTAGAACCATTTATCGATGATGAAAAACAGGGCGTTACGGCAAAAGGAACCATACTGATGGCAACAGTCAAGGGCGATGTCCATGATATTGGTAAAAATATTGTTAGTGTAGTTTTGGGCTGTAATGGGTACGAGATTATCGATTTAGGCGTGATGGTTCCTGCGAATAAAATTTTAGAGAGAGCACAAAAAGAAAATGTAAATATGATTGGTTTATCTGGATTGATTACGCCAAGCTTGGATGAAATGGTTCATGTGGCAAAAGAAATGGAAAGAGAAAAAATGGATATTCCACTATTGATTGGTGGTGCAACCACAAGCAAAAAGCATACGGCAATCAAAATTGATGAACACTACACAGCAAGCACTGTTTATATTCCAGATGCTTCTCGAGCGGTTGGTGTGGTTAGACAATTATTATCCAAAGATAAAAATCAAATTTTTACTCAAAAAATTTCAGAAGAATACGCCTCAATTAGGGAAGGGCTTACCCATGTCAAGCGCTCTTTATTATCTTCAGAAGAAGCACAAAACCGTAAATATGCCATTGATTGGAATCAATATACTCCTCCAAAACCCACGGAGACTGGCATCACTATTTTTGAAGATTATCCTTTGGAAAGTTTGGTGGACTATATTGATTGGTCTCCCTTTTTCCATGCTTGGGAACTTAAAGGCGTTTATCCCAAAATACTTTCCAGCAAAAAATTTGGAAAAGAAGCACAAAATGTTTTTGATGATGGGCGCAAATTATTAGATAAAATTGTTTTAGAAAAATGGCTTAAAGCAAAAGCTGTTTTTGCAATTTATCCCGCTTTTGCAAAAGATGAATCTATTTTTATTGAGGGTCATCAATTCCGATTCCCGCGACAATTAATTGATAAAGGGGTAAATACTCCGAATTATTGTTTGGCTGATTTCATTGGGCCAGAAAATGATTATTTAGGAACATTTGCTGTAACGACAGGTCATGGATTGGAAAATATCATTGCAAAATATGAAAAAGATAAAGATGATTATCATGTGATTATGGCTAAAATTTTGGCAGACCGATTAGCCGAAGCGTTTGCGGAACATCTTCATCAGCGAATTAGGAAAGAATTTTGGGCTTACGGCAAAGACGAAAAATTAAGTAATGAAGGTTTGATCCGAGAACAATATCAAGGCATTCGCCCTGCTCCCGGTTATCCATCCTGCCCAAATCACGAAGATAAAGATATTATCTGGGATATATTAAATGTAGAAAAAAATGTTGGTATTTCCTTAACGGAATCTCACGCCATGTTCCCAACGGCCTCTGTGTGTGGTTGGTATTTTTCTCATCCAGATGCCAAATATTTTTCTGTAGCGCATTCAAACGTTAGCTAAGGTGTTATAGTTAAATGAAAATCCTAAAATTTGGAGGCACATCTATTAATACGCCTGAAAAAGTGGCGCATGTGGTCCGTCTCATTGCACTAGAACACCCATGCGGTGTCGTTGTTTCTGCTTTTGGTGGTGTAACAGATCAATTGATTAGGCTTATCAATCTTGCGGAAAGTGGATTAGATTATAGTGAAGTATTAAATACTTTACTGGGTAGACATTTGGGAACGGTTAGCGGGCTTCAACTTTCGACCAATCTAGATTCGATACAAAAAGCTTTTCAAACGATTAGAGATGAATTACAGCAATCATTAAAAATCATTTCTGATCAGAAACAGGGAACGCCCAAACTAAAGGATGCAATTCTAAGTGTTGGTGAACGATTTTCTGCGATTATTATTAATGAAGCATGTATTAAACACGGATTAAATACAAGATATTTAGATGCAAGAAAAGTCATTGTAACAGATGATTATTTTGGAAGCGCTTTTGTTCATTATCAAAAATCGTATGATAATATTCGGAACGAATGGACAGATAAATCAAAAACTCGAATTATCACAGGATTTATAGGAGCAACTGAATCTGGAGATACGACCACATTTGGAAGAAGCGGATCCGATTATACAGCTTCTATTTTTGGAGCAGCGCTTAATGCAGATGAAATTGAAATTTGGACGGATGTAAATGGTATCTTATCTGCAGATCCCAATGTGGTTCCGAACGCCAAAACTATTTCACATATTACTTATGAAGAAGCAATGGAATTGGCTCATGCTGGGGCAAAGGTTATTTTTCCACCCACCATGATTCCAGCTTTATATAAATCAATTCCTATTCGGATTAAAAACACGTTTGAACCAGAAAACCCAGGAACGGTTATTACAAAAGATAGAACATTGGGGAGCCATTTTGCTGTTGGGATTTCTTCTCTTTATAACATTACACTTATACGTTTTCAAGGCGCGGGGATGGTGGGAAGATATGGCGTTATTGGTCGTGTGTTTGAAGTATTAGCCAATCAGAAAATTAATATTATCCTTGTTTCGCAGGTGTTCAGTGAACATTCAATTTGTTTTGCCATTCGGCCAGAAGAAGTTTCTTTAGCCCAGTCTTTATTGAATAATGAATTTGCGCTTGAATTAAAAAACAAATTTATTGATTCCATTAAGATTGAATCTGATTTATCTCTGATTGCGGTGGTTGGAGAAGGAATGCGCCATACACCGGGAATTTCCGGAAAGTTATTTAGTATTTTAGGCAAACAGAATGTGAATCTCATTGCTATTGCTCAAGGGTCTTCTGAGAGAAATATTTCTTTTATTATTAAAAATGAAGAAGTGAAATCGGCTATTCGTTCTTTGCATAATTATATCTTTAGCGACCACACAAAAATAAATGTTTTCATAGTTGGCGTTGGATTGGTCGGGTCTGATTTAATTCGATTAATCCCAGATCAACCATTTATAAATATTTGCGGAATAATGAACAGTCATAAAATGATTTTAAATCATGATGGACTTAACTCAAACAATTATTTAGAAAAACTCAAAGATGGAGAAGTCGCCGATATTGATATTTTTATTTCTAAAGCATCCCAAACACACCATGCTGTTTTTGTTGATGTAACATCATCATCATCTATTGCAGAAAAAACCGCAGACATTCTCCAAAAAGGTATTTCTGTTGTATCAGCCAGTAAATTAGCCAATAGCATGAATCAGGATTATTATAATTTGATTCGTCAGAATGAAAAACAAGGACAATCCACATTTAAGTATGAAACAAATGTTGGGGCAGGGCTTCCCATCATTGAAACGTTGCAAACATTATTGAGCACAGGCGATGTTATTGAAAAAATTGAAGGCATTATGTCGGGGACGTTGAGCTATTTATTCAGTCAATTCGACGGGTCTATTCCCTTCAGTGAATTGGTCAAAAAGGCGAGAGTCCAAGGGTACACTGAACCGGATCCGAGAGATGATTTAAATGGAATGGATGTGGGAAGAAAAATTCTCATTTTAGCGAGAGAAACTGGTGCCGAACTGGAAATCAATGATGTTTCTATTCAAAATTTAATTCCCGAAGAATTAAACCCAACATTATCTATTAATGACTTTATAAATCAGTTATCTCAATTTGATGACCAATTTTTAAATACGTTTACATCAGCCAAATTTCAAAATAAAAGGTTAAGATATATTGCAACATGGGATGGACAAAAAGCGGTTGTTGAATTGAAAGCAGTTGGTGAAGACAATCCATTTTATCATCAGAATGGAAGAGAGAATTTTATTGTATTTACAACAAAAAGATATAAAGATAGTCCTATGATTATTAAGGGACATGGCGCGGGAGCTGAAGTCACTGCTGCTGGAGTATTAGGAGATATTTTAAAATGTCAGTAGAAAAAAATATTAAAGTCAGCGTTTTGGGTGCCACTGGAATGGTGGGACAAAATTGTTTACGATTATTAAAAAATCATCCATGGTTTCAAGTGATAGATGTGGCTGCTTCTCAGCGATCATCCGGCAAAACATACAAGGATGCTGTAGAAGGTAAATGGCATATGGAGACAGATATTCCCCATGATGTTTCAAATCTAATTGTTCGGAATGTGCATGATTTTGATTCAATCCCTGACGATGTAACCTGTGTATTCTCTGCTTTAGATTTGAACGAAAAAGAAGAGACTCGAAACTTTGAATTTGGATATGCTCAAAAAGGATATGCTGTGATTTCTACAAGTTCGGCAAATCGACAAACAGATGATGTTCCCATGATTATTCCCGAAATTAATGCAGATCATACTGATGTTATTCCCTTCCAACAGAAGAATCGAGATTTACCAAGCTCTGGATTTGTGGCTGTTAAACCCAACTGTTCCATCCAATCTTATGTTGTTGTTTTAGAAGCTTTAAAACAAGCGGGGTTTCCAGTAGATCGTGCCCAGGTAACTACACTTCAAGCATTGTCGGGCGCTGGTTACAAAGCATTAAGCAATTTAGCGTTACAAGATAATGTGGTTCCTTATATTGCCGGCGAAGAAGAAAAAACTGAAAAAGAACCATTAAAAATATTTGGTAACGTTACAGAAGACGGAATTATTCAAGCCACTAATCTTAATATTAACGCAGTGTGCACCCGAGTTCCAGTTGTGGATGGACATACAGCTGTTGTCCATATTGGCTTCTTAGATGAAGTGCCATCGTTGGATGAATTCAAATCTATCTTATCTTCATTTACTCTGGAGCCACAATTATTAAATTTACCATCAGCTCTAAACCGACCTATTATTGTTTTGGATGATAACGCTCGCCCTCAGCCTAAATTAGATCGGAATTCCGGAGAAGGAATGGCGATATCAGTAGGTAGAATTGCCGAAGATACATTTTTTGATTTTCGATTTATTGGATTATCTCATAATACAGTTCGTGGTGCATCTGGTGGTGCCATATTAATGGCTGAATTATTAACTGAAAAAGGGTTTATTTCATGAACGAATCCATTAAAGTAAAAGGAAATGCCTCTGTTGCCAACGTATCCTGTGGATTTGATTGTATTGGTTATGCTATTTCTAATCCAGGAGATATTATAACATTATCTAAAAAAGAGACACCTGGCATTGACATTTCCATATCAGGTTTTGGTTCTGATTCTATCCCCTGTAATTCAGAAAGTAATACCGGTGGCAAAGCAATTTTATCTTTGCTTGAATCTTTAAAGAGTGACCAAGGATTTAAGCTTCATATAAAAAAAGGCATTCCACCGGGGAGCGGAATTGGTTCTAGTTCTGCCAGTGCGGCGGCAGCTGTTTTTGGAGCAAATGAACTATTGGGAAATCCATTATCCCTTGATGAATTACTGATTCATGGTATGGCAGGAGAAGCGGTTGCTTCTGGTGGGTTTCATGCGGATAATATTGCACCCGCACTTTTTGGGGGTATCATTTTAGTTCGGAGTTATGCCCCATTAGATATTTTAAATTTACCCGTTCCGAAGAATTTGTTTAGTACGGTCGTTTTACCAGATATGACGATTAACACAAAGGAAGCGAGAGAAATTCTTCCTACAAATGTCCCATTAAAAAATGCGATTGAACAAGCAGGAAATTTATCCGGGTTTACTTTAGGTCTCCATGAGTCTGATTTTGATTTATTAGGCCGTTCCATGGTTGATCATTTTGCCGAACCTTATAGAGCCAAGCTCATTCCTGGATATGACACTGTTAGAGACTCCGCATTAGATGCAGGTGCGATTGGATGTGGTATATCTGGATCGGGACCGGCTGTTTTTGCCTTATCCAATTCATTAAAACAGGCCAATATAATTGGAGAAAAAATGGCGGATAAATTTGAAAAGTTAGGGTTGGCGAGTCAAGTATATTGTTCAAGTATACATACAAAATCACCCAAAATACTGGAGTAAATTTTGCGATTTTATAGTACAAATAATCAATCTCATTTTGTAGGGTTTCAAGAAGCTTTATTTCAAGGATTAGCGCCGGATGGTGGATTATATTTACCGGAAAGTCTTCCAGAAATTTGGGACAAAATTGCATTAGGCACATTTTCCTATCCTGAATTAGCCTATGAAATATTACATCCATTTGTTCAAAAGGAAATATCTAAATCAGCTCTAATAGATATTTGTGAAAAAGCATTTTCATTTGATGTCCCTATTATAAATATCAAAGATCATAATTTCTTATTAGAGTTATTTCATGGGCCAACATGCGCTTTCAAAGATTTTGCTGCTCGTTTTATGAGCAGAACAATGGAATATTTTTTACAATTTGAGCAAAAAGAATTAACGGTACTTGTAGCCACATCTGGTGACACAGGAAGCGCTGTTGCAAGCGGATTCCACAATGTGGCTGGTATTCACGTTGTTATTTTATACCCAAAAGGGCGTGTAAGTCCAACTCAAGAAAACCAATTAACGTCACTGGGTGGAAATATTACAGCTCTAGAAATTGCTGGAAGTTTTGATGATTGCCAATTAATGGTTAAAAAGGCATTTCAAGATAAGGACTTAAATGAATCAATTAATTTGAGTTCTGCCAATTCCATAAATATTGCACGGCTACTCCCCCAAAGTATTTATTATTTCTGGGCACATAAACATATAAGTAAAAATGAACCAATCATTATAAGTGTTCCATCTGGGAATTTTGGAAATCTAACAGGCGGGCTTTTTGCTAAAAAAATGGGATTGCCTGTTGAAAAGTTTATTGCATCCACAAATAAAAATGATGTTGTCCCAGAATACTTGAAGTCAGGTCAATTTCAACCTAGACCATCTGTTCATACTTTATCGAATGCGATGGATGTAGGAGACCCAAGCAACTTATCACGTATCCAAAAGTTATATAAACATGATTTAACTAGCTTAAGAAATGATATAGCGGGTTATGCTTATTCAGATGATGAAACGATTAATTCAATTTCAAAAACTTTTTCTGAGAATCAAACTATTTTAGACCCACATACAGCTATTGGATATGCCGGGTTATTAGATTATAAAAAAGAATTTAAGAGTACGGCTGCAGGAGTCGTTCTTTCTACAGCGCATCCAGCAAAATTTATTGAAACAGTTGAACCTGCTATCGGAGAAAAAATTCCTATACCTAATCGATTACAGTCTTTCATGGGAAGAAAAACGCAAAAGATAGAAATGGCAAATCGAATGTCGGATGTAAAAGAATTTCTACTCACTGCTTAATTAGATAAAAAGGCATCACCATGAAGAGAGATACAAAAATTGTTAGGGGAAAAATACAGCCAGACCCAACCACAGGAGCCATTATACCTCCTATTTATCAAACAGCAACATATGCCTTAGAAAAAGTGGGGAAAGATAAAGGATTTGATTATACGCGATCTGCTAATCCAACCCGACAAACAATGGAAGAATATTTAGCTTTGATCGAAGGCGGACAGTTTGGCATTGCTTTTTCTAGTGGAATGGCCACAGTTGATAGTTGTTTAAAACTTTTAAAATCAGGCGACCATATTATTTGCTCCGATGATGTTTATGGTGGCGTCTCCCGCCATTTTAATCAAATCCTAAACAATTATAATCTTGAATTCACATATGTGGATTCACAAAATGTTTCCAATATAGAAGCAGCCATTCAAACAAATACAAAAATGATTTGGATAGAAACGCCCACAAATCCACTCTTAAAAATCACAGATTTGGAAGCAGTAGGCAAAATCGCAAAATCACATAATATCCTTTTTGGTGTGGATTCAACTTTTGCAACACCTGTGTTTTTACGCCCATTAGAATTTGGCGCAGATTTGGTCATGCATAGCACGACTAAATATTTAAGTGGTCATAATCAACTCATTGGCGGAATCGTTATTACAGATCGGGAAGATTTATTTGATTCATTAAAATTTATCCAAAAAACCGTTGGCGCTGTCCCTGGCCCCTTTGACTGCTGGCTCACAATTCTTGGACTAAAAACGTTGAGTCTACGAATGAAGAAACATGATGAAAATGGGCGAGTGATCGCAAAATATCTTGAATCTCATCCTAAGGTTGAAAAGGTGCTTTATCCTGGTTTGGAATCACATCCTATGCATCATGTGGCAAAAAAACAAATGTCTGGTTTTAGCGGTATGATTTCATTTGAACTCAAAGGCGGTTTAAAATCGGGGAAGGCATTAATGAACCATGTAAAGCTTTGTTTACTCGCTGAAAGTTTAGGCGCGGTGGAAACGATGATTACACATCCCGCAACCATGACACATGTGGATGTGCCCAAAAAAGAAAGATTGGCGCGAGGATTCCCTGATGGATTGGTTAGATTATCAGTTGGGATAGAAAATGTAAATGATATTATTTTAGATTTAGAGCAGGGATTAGAAAAGGCTTAAGAATGGGATCAGAATCGTTTATTGATTGAATTTTTTATCAATAAAATTATACAATTGAAAAGGGAAACCAACTTAAATAAAATTTATGAAGAAAATACAAAAAATCGACTCGAAGCCTTTCTCAATGAATAAATCAAAAAAAGTTCCCATGAGACATATTATTGCTGTTGGCGGTGGCGGTTTTGGACGAAATCCAAAACATAATAAAATTGAAAAATATATTTTAGAACAAGCGAGAAAAGAAAAACCAAAAGTATTATTCCTCCCCACAGCAAGCGCGGAAGATAATGGCTATATTGTTAATTTTTATGCGTGTTTTTCTAAACTGAATTGTGAACCAAGCCATATCAATTTATTTGAACGGACACCTAGATTAGATAGTCTTTTTAATCAAGCAGATGTGATTTATGTTGGCGGTGGAAATACAAAAAGTATGTTAGCTGTATGGCGCGAATGGAAAATTGATAAATTGTTGAAAAAAGCTTACAATCGTGGAGTTGTTTTAGCTGGCGTGAGTGCGGGCGCTATTTGTTGGTTTGAGCAGGGCATTACGGATTCATGGGTAAACAATTTGAATGTTTTAGAGTGTTTAGGGTTTTTACCGGGGATGGCTTGTCCACACTACTTGGAAGAAAAAGATAGAAAATCGAGTGTCCATGATTTTCTTGAAAATGAAAAATCACAAGCGGGCTATTGTATTGATGGTGGAGCGGCAGTCCATTTTATAAACGAAGTCTATGATAAAACACTTTCTTTTTATCTTCATAAAAATGCTTTCTATGTAGAAAAGAAAAACGGAAAAATTATTGAATCTGTTTTAGCATCAACAAGGATCTCATAATGTCTATTGAGAATAATGCTCAATTTTGGGAAGATAAATATTTGGACGAAAGTCTGGGTTGGGATTTAGGCGGACCAACGCCCATATTTGCACAAATGGCTACGGAATTAAATCCAGGTAAACTGTGTCTTGTTGGTTGTGGTCGAGGGCATGATGCGATTATGTTTGCTCAAAAAGGATTTGATGTTACAGCGGTAGATTTTGCCCCATCCGCCATAAAAGCAGTTAAGATATTAGCAAATGATTCAGATGTTCATATTCAAGCAATCCAAGATGATATTTTTTCTTTAAAACAGAAATACGCAAATACCTTTGACTATGTTATTGAACAAACGTGTTTTTGTGCTATTGATCCGAGTCGAAGAAATGATTATGCAGATGTGGTACAATCAATTTTAAAACCTGGCGGTCAGTTAATTGGACTTTGGTTTCCTTTAGATAAAACAATGGAAGAAGGCGGTCCTCCGTGGGCCACAAGTATTGATGAAGTTAAATCTCTCTTTAATTCTGGTTGGGGAATTGAAAAAGAAGAGTGGCCTACTTTATCCATATCCCCAAGAAAAGACAGAGAAAAGATGATCATTTTTAAAAAAGATTGACCGATTTCACGTTTTTGCCCCTTTCATTTTTAAACTAACTTCCGTGTTATGAATTCAAACCTAAATATTGCAATTAATGCAGCCAAAGAAGCCGGCTCTCTAATAATGAATTATTATAAAGCAGATTATGAGATTCAGGAAAAAGGATACCACAATCCCGTTACCACAGCGGATCATGCGGCCGATGCTTATTTGAAGGAATCATTATTAGTAGCACGGCCTGACTATGGTTGGCTGTCAGAAGAAACAGTAGATTCACCTGAGCGACTTTCTAAAAAATATGTTTGGGTTGTAGATCCTTTAGATGGAACAAAAGAATTTATTGAGGGTGTACCAAATTTTGTTGTGAGCGTGGCCCTTGTTGAGAATGGTTTTCCCATTGTTGGCGTTCTTTTTAATCCGGTTACAAAAGAAATATTTATCGCCTCTAAAGATGAAGGTGCTTTTTTGAACGATAAACCTATCCATTGCATTACAAAAGAGAACCTTAATGAAATGGTAATTTTGAATAGCCGTTCGGAAACACGTCGCGGATTATGGGCGCCTTATGATGGGACCTTTGGCGAATTAAAACCGATTGGGTCTGTCGCCTACAAATTAGGCCTCACCGCTGCTGGACAAGCAGATATTTTCGCCTCTCTTCGTCCAAAAAATGAATGGGATATTTGTGCTGGGAATTGCATTGTGAATGAAGCTGGTGGAAAATTAATTGATTTGAACGGAAATCAAAGGCAATATAATCAAAAAAATACGTTGATAACGCCAGGATTGATTGCCGGAGAAAAAGAGGCAGTAGATAAAACCTTTGAAATCTTGAAAAAGAAATAAAATTCGAAAAAGACATTCAACCGATTCTTTGTAAATTAATTTATTAAAAGTGAGAGAAAAATGACCCAAAGACCAGAAGATGCAATTAAATGTTTAGATAAAGGATTTGTCCGTCTCGTGGACGCCATGGGCGGTGATGATGCGATTGTCCAAGCGGCGCGAGTTAGTTATGGACAAGGGACCAGTAAAGTATCACAAGATCGAGGGCTTATCCGTTATTTGATGCGCCATAGACACACCACTCCTTTTGAAATGGTGGAATTTAAATTCCATTGTAAAATGCCAATTTTTGTTGCACGACAGTGGGTGCGCCATCGTACCGCAAATATCAATGAATATTCTCTGCGATACTCTGAGGCGCGGGATGAATTTTATTATCCGGAGACAGAACATATTCAATTTCAATCCGCCCTAAATAAACAAGGCAGATCTGGGGAAGTCCCTGCAGAGTTAAAACAAAAAGTCTTGGACTATTTTAAGGAAAATTCTGAGCGGAGTTTTGCCATGTATCAAGAATTAAATGAAGCGGGTGTGGCTCGAGAATTAGCCCGATCTCTTTTGCCTGTGAATATTTACACCGAATGGTATTGGAAAAATGATTTACATAACTTGCTTCATTTTATAGGTTTACGATCTGATGGTCATGCCCAATATGAGATTCGTGTTTTTTCTGATGCGATGGCACATTATGTAAAAGAAAAAGCACCTTTTGCTTGGGAGGCTTATCAAGATTATGTAGTTCATGGTATGCGTTTTTCTAAAATTGAAAAAGGATTACTTGAAAAGCAGCTTCCTGATAGGGTCATTGATGATATTGTAGAAGATATTGCTTACCAACTTACAGCCACACTCCATAAAGGAAAGCCAAGAGATGAGGCTGATTTATATCCCTTATATCAAAAACAGGGAGGTTCTGATTCTGAAACAGATTTCAATTTAAAATGGGAATCGGGAGAAATTGAAGCAAGTAATGTGCGTGAACTCCGTGAATTCAAAGATAAACTGATTTCACTTAAAAAGTAAAAATAATGCTTACATGTTAAATTTTATATTTTTCAAATTTGCGAATACATTCATACTCAAACACTTTAGCGCATTAAACACATGAATACTTCGAGTCATGAAGGTCACCGCCAACGTCTGCGTGAGAAATTTTTAAAAAACGGATTAGAGGGATTTCTTGATTATGAAATCATTGAACTTCTCCTCACTTTAGGAACGCCTCGCTCTGATTGTAAACAACCAGCAAAATCAGCCTTAAAACAATTTGGGTCTTTGAAAGCCGTCCTTGAAGCAGATATAAAAGACTTGAAAGCGATTAAAGGTATTGGTGATAAAAATGTTTTTGGACTCAAGCTTTCTCAAGCCGTATCCCGAAAATATTTGTCTGATCGCATTCTTAATCAAGATTTTGTCCGTTCATCGGATGATGTATTGACTTATTTGAAGCATAATTTAAGAGATAAAAATCATGAAGTTTTTATGGTTATTTATTTAAATGGTAGAAATCAAATTCTTAAAATGGAAGAATTATTTAAGGGGACACTCAACACTTCAGCTGTATATCCGCGAGAGGTCATCAAGCGTGCTTTAGAGAATGATGCGGCTGCTTTGGTTTTTGTTCATAATCATCCCAGTGGAAATCCAAATCCGAGCAAAGACGATTTGACCATCACTAAAAAATTAAAAGAAGCTACCGCTTCAATTGATATTTCTATCCATGATCATTTGATTATTGCGGGAAATGATGTTTATTCCTTCGCAGATCATGGTTTGATTTAATTATTTGGTTTATAGAGATACGAACAAAAAGAAAGATATAATATCAAAATTCATCCTTAAATTTTGCTTATGAAAACAAAAACAATCTCACTCAAGAAAGTCGGGATGTTTGACATGAGTCATCAATCCGCAAGCATTTTGTCCATCGTGTTGGGCTCATTACTCATTGTTCTCTTTGCTCAAATTTCCATTCCCTTGCCCTTTAGTCCTGTCCCGATTACGGGACAAACTCTCGCCGTTTTATTGGTGGGGAGCATGCTCGGCTCTCGTCGTGGTGCTATGGCTGTTTTGTTATATTTAATGGAAGGTGCTTTAGGTCTTCCTGTTTTTGCCAGTATGAAAGCTGGATCTCATATTTTGATTGGCCCCACAGCCGGTTATCTCTGGGGATTTGTAATAGCTTCTTTTTTTATGGGCTACATAAGCGAAAATGGTTTCAATAAAAATATGGGATTCAGTGCAATTTACTGTCTGCTTGGCACGCTAATTATTTTGATGGCTGGCGTTTTATATTTGAGTATTTTCAGGATTGGATTTAGCGAAGCGATGATGATTGGATTTTATCCTTTCATTTTAGGTGGTATTATCAAATCCATTATTTGTGCTGGACTTATTACTGGCGCAAAAAAACTACAATAGGGACAAAGGACTAAGTCCTCACTTTTTATTCAAAGTGAGCAAAAACGGATAGATTGATTTCGGATATTTTAGGTTTCTGAATCTTTTTGCTTGCCTCTTTTAAAGCTTCAAATGGGAATATGTTTAATTCCTTTGCAATGAACCCGGCTGTTAAAGCAGATATGTTTTTCCTCACATCTTTTTTAGCGCTTTCTGGGAAGGCTAGGGGTAGCACTTTTGCCTGAGTCTCAATTTCGTCCAATCCATCTGAAAAGTAAATAACGGAGGTTTTTTTCATCGCTTTTGTAAGACGAGCAACTTTTGATTTTCCTTCTTGTGCAATAATGGCAACCACATCTGGCTCTACAATACCAGAATATAGAACAGGGTCTGGACTGATGACAATCTCCACTACAGAAAAGCCTGTTTGAATTGTGATAGGGAAATCGGCTCTTCGACTGACCCATAATCCAGATAATGTTGCAGCGGAGGCCAATAGATTTCCGGCTGAAACAACTTTTTGTCCAGCAGCGCCAGCTAAAACAACCCGAATGGGTTTATCTAATTTGGAAGAAAATATCGTTTCCAATTCCAATCCAGTCATGGGCTTTTCTTGGCTCGCTTGTTTTTGAATCTGTTGATAGCTTTTTTGAAAACTGGGACGTTCTGTTTCTTGTAAAACCCCCGATTCCATTTTCATACCATTCATATAAACCATCATTTCTTTTTTGCCAAAGTCATTCCGTGGAACATAATAAGCTGTGCATAATTCCCAAATATCAATGAGTGAAAATCCACCATGTTTCATAGATTTTGAAATTAAGCTGGGCAAATCTTTATCGAAGGCCGTAGCGCGGGCGACAAATCCGCCTCCATTTACTTTTGCCGTTCCCGCAATATCCATTGGCGCATCGGTGCTGCCGTGAGCAGTCGTGGCCGTAATACTATCGAAAGGCGTTGTGACGGAATGCTGTCCGCCCGTCATCCCAAAGTTAAAATTATTGAGGACTAATACAGCAATATCAGTATTTAATCGTGCTGCATTGAGTAGATGATGCCCTCCAATTCCACATCCACCATCACCAATAAGAACGATTACGTGTAAATCAGGATTTTGCATTTTGATGCCAGATGCGTACGTAATTGAACGGCCATGAAGTCCATGAAATGCATGGGTTACAAAATATTTATCTGAAAGCCCGACACAACCAATATCGGTGACAATCACAACTTCAGAAGGATCAAGATTTTGTTGTTTTAAGCTATCACTCAAGGCGCCAAGCACTTTACCGTGACTACAACCAGGGCAAAATTCATAAGGCAAATTGTCTTCTGCGATATAAGTTTCTAATGCTTTATTTTCCATGATATGCTCCAATAATTTCTTCTGGCGTAATTAGAATAGTGTCTACACGGTTAACACCTATTATCTCAATATCACGATTCACTAAACGCTCGATTTCGTGGCGATACTGACCATGGTTCATTTCTGGTATAATAATGCGTTTAACACCAAGCAAACTTTCCTGGATTATTTTTTCAGGAACGGGCCAAAGCGAATAAATGGTCATAGATGAGACTTTATCTCCTGTATCACGAAGCTGTTTTACTGCAGCTTCCATGGACCGAGCAGAAATGCCATAACTTAAAATAAGCGTGTCAGCTTCTTGCTCCAAATCTGTTTTGACGAGAGAGAGTTCGTCTAAATTAGATTCAATTTTTTGGATCAATCGTTCATTTAAATTCGCAATGATTTCAGGGTCTTTGGTAATGTGTCCTTCATCGTTATGGCTGGACCCTGTATAATGATGAATAGTTCCGTTTACTTGATATGGATCTAAAATTTCCCCATAAACTTCACCGGAAATTTTAGGCCAATCTGGGGCATGTTTCATATCTTCGATTGCAACAGATTCAGTTGTCATGACTGTATCTTTGTCGGAGGCGAGAAAGACTGGTGTACGAAATCGTTTTGCAAGCTTGAAAGCACGTTTAGTAAGATGGTATGATTCAGAAATATTTGTGGGCGAAAGCACAATCATGGGATAGCCTCCGGAAGTGCACCATCGCATAAACTGGATATCCCCCTGAGCGGTTGCTGTCGCGGCTCCTGTTGATGGGCCCAAACGTTGAGAAATCGCAATCACAATCGGAATTTCCATCATAATTGCAAGGCCAAGATTTTCTGAATACAGCGAAAGTCCAGGGCCACTTGTAGCCGTAAAGACCGTTGCCCCTGCTGTTGCAGCACCAATGCAATGTCCGAATGAAGAGATTTCATCTTCTCCCTGAAATCCTATGCCGCCAACCTTAGGGAGTTCTCGAAGCATATGTGCTAAAATACCAGATGCTGGTGTAATCGGATATCCAGCATAAAAATCACACCCTGCATCCAGAGCTCCCCGAGCAATCGCTGCTGCCCCGTCCACCATTTCTCTCGTTTGTTTTTTCATATTTTCCTACTCAATTGAAGTCCCAAAATTACATGTTTGTTTAATTTGAAAGCACTCAAATTGTTTAAAATATTTTGTATAATTCTTATGTAAAAAATAATGATGTCTCAGTGAAATCATGTAATTTTAGTATCTAGAAATAAAGGGAAATTATGAAAAATTTTGGACCAGATTTTTATAAGATAACAGATTTATTAACAGAAGAAGAACTATTGATTCAAAAGACAGCATATGATTTTGTGCAAACAGAATTTATGCCAGTGATCAATAAGCATTATGAAAATTCAAGCTTCCCGATGGAGCTCGTCCCCAAATTAGGTGAGCTTGGATTTATGGGATCATCTTTACCGGAAGAATCCGGTGGTGCAGGCGTTAGCAATGTGGCTTATGGACTCATTCTCCATGAATTGGAACGAGGCGATTCTGGTTTACGGTCTTTTGCAAGTGTGCAGGGTGCTTTGGTTATGTATCCAATTCACGCCTATGGCTCTGATGAACAAAAAGCCAAATGGCTTCCCGGTTTAGGTGCGGGAACATTAATTGGTTGCTTTGGACTTACAGAACCGAACTTTGGTTCAAACCCAGGTGGGATGTCCACACGATGCAAACGAGACGGCGATGATTGGATTATCAACGGGAATAAAATGTGGATCACCAATGGATCTGTGGCTGATGTGGCTGTAGTCTGGGCTCGAGATGAAGATGGACTTGTTCGCGGATTTCTATTAGAAAAGGGCATGGAAGGATTTACATCCAGTGACATCCATGGGAAATTGAGTTTGCGAGCTTCGGTTACATCGGAACTTTCTATGGTGAATGTCCGAGTTCCCGATTCTGCACGGCTCCCAAATGTTGAAGGATTAAAGGGGCCATTGGGTTGTTTAACCCAAGCACGCTATGGTATTTCTTGGGGAATGGTTGGATGTGCTGTGGATTGCTACAACACTGCGTTAGACTATGCAAAAGAGCGGAAACAATTTTCCAAGCCTATCGGCGGATATCAACTTACACAGAAAAAATTAGCGGATATGGTGACTCGCATTACAGAAGCACAACTTTTGGTTTATCGCTTAGGACGCTTGAAAGATGAAGGAAAAATGACGTTTCAACAAGTGTCCATGGCAAAGCGGAATAATTGTGAATTGGCCAGAGATGTTGCCAGTATATCTCGCGGAATATTGGGGGCAAACGGCATTACAGAAGATTATCCCATCATGCGCCACATGGCCAATATTGAATCGGTCTATACCTACGAAGGCACTCACGAAATGCATACACTGATAATTGGGCAAGCTGAAACAGGAATAGCGGCTTACGATTCGTAAATTGTTAAGATTAAAATAATCTGAAATGACACCTTAAAAAAAATAGGAGTTCAAATACAAATGAAAAAATCTACAATATTATTTTTTCTGTTTCCCATATTTATTATGGGGAATAATCAAACGGGAGTAAAATCTACGAAACCGGAGATTATACAAATTCAAGATAATCTGATGAGAGTGCTTTATTCTTTTAAAGAATCGGAAGATTTATCAACAAACTTGATGATTGCACCCAAGGGCTGGACAGAACCATTTGTGAAATGTGAATTTGAAATCCAAGGGATGGTTTTAAATGGAAAACTAGGATTAGAAACAGAAAAAGGAATATTAATTATATCAGAAAAAGAAGGATTCCTGATTCCTAAAAACACAAAAGTTAGAATTCATAATGCCGGTGATTCCGAATTAAGAATTATAGAAATACTACGTCCCGCCTACAAGAAAAGTTTGGTGACGAAATATCCTTTGGGAAAATAGTTTCATTAATGTTAATCAAGAAGCTAATGGCTGCCTACGATTCGTAACCTGTTTAATCCTTTCGAAAGGATTTCAATTATTTAGGATTGGCTATTTGACCCCCAATTGCCCTTGTCTGGTTTTCTCTCCACAGACTTCAATTAATGCTTCGGTTACATTTTCAAGCATTTGTTTTTTTTGCTCGTCAGTAAATACTTTTTCGATCACTCTTATTATTGTAAATGGCATCTGTATCCTTTTGGTTTGTTACTATTAAGTATTTTTTTTAATTCCGCTGGCTATTAAAAGTATCTTGTTGTGGCGTATCTTGTATTGGATATGGGTCAGAAATTTCAAGGTTGGTTTTTTGATGCCCATCCTTGTGATAATTTCGAACAATAATATTTTCTAACTCAGAATGCGTAATACAATACAGTTTAGTTACTGTACCGACTTCTAGATAAGCCAAATCTTTAACATGGTCAGAATTATATTCGTGTAACTTGATGTTTTTGTCAATTATAAGATAACTCGCTTTACTTGCACAACTAGTCATAAAAACAAAAAGTAAGAATATGATTGCACTATTTTTTACCATTTTTTTCATTTGATTCTCCTTTTGGTTTGCCTATCCCTTCATGGGATATATAAATATAGTTAATATAATTCAAAAAAAACATTTTGATTTATAATGTAGAGACGTAGCATACTACGTCTCTACATTATAAATTGTACCCCTACAAATCGAGGAGATCATCATGTACGAACCAAACATCAACATTTTAGCTGTTTTAGTTTCGGCCGTTATTTTTTTCATCATTGGCGGATTATGGTATTCACCGATCCTGTTTGCCAATCCATGGATCAAAGCCATGGGGTTTTCCGATGAAAAGTTAAAAGAGATGAAGGAAAAAGGTCCTGGTGCCAAACCCTTTATTATTTCATTCATCGGTGGACTGGTTATGGCTTTTGTCACAGCCCATATCGTTGATTTTATGAAAGTAGTTTTTGCCGATTCGGGTATGTCAAATCTTACTATTGGACTCACAGCTGGCTTTTGGCTTTGGCTGGGTTACATCGCCACCTATTCCTTAAATGCGATTTCATATGAAAGCAAATCGTGGACATTCTATTTCATCAACACAGGCTATCAATTGGTCGGCCTTTTTATAATGGGGGCTATTTTAGCAGTTTGGGTTTAGTTTTATTGATAAACTTCATTCGTTAAACAATGGTAAGAGCCTCCAGCATAACGAAAATAAGTGAGGGGCGAAACGAAACGTTTAATTCCAAAACTCTCTAATTTTTCTTCTACATGTTCAGTTAAAAATTTATCACCATTTAACATGACTCCCGGTCCAATCAGCGTATTAACCGCATAATTCCCTAAGTTTTTTCCCTCGCCAGAAGAATCAATGGCATCCAAAAATATTAGCTCAATATCAAGTTGCTTAAGCGCTGCTAAACTATTTTGATGAATCATATTATTTGAAACAAGGCAAGCGATGAGATGATTGTCCCTATCTATAACGGGAGAAAAAACCGTATCCAAATGATATCCTTCTGATTGAATGAGACAATAATGATCTGGTTTTATGATATCCCGTACAAAGTCGTGTCCAATTTTGTTTGATCGCGCAATTCCTCCAAAATAGTATGAACCCTTTTCGGTGTAAAGGAGAAACACTTCTCCAAATTCTAACTGAGATTTTTTGGGCAATTCAATAATATCTTTATTGAATGTATCTCTCATCGTTTTAGCATGAACTTCCGCCTCGATTTGACGATTTTTAGCACTAAAGTTTGCCTTAATCCAAAAATTTTGAAACATTAAGCCGGCATCTCTCAAGAAAACAGCATCATGGTTTAACTGAGTTTCTTGGTTGAGTGTTTCAGGGAAGGGCAGCACGCGAAGAGAAAATCCTGCTTCTTGAATCAAGCTTTTAAACGCTTCAAAATCACGTTTTAATTCAACTTGGTTAGGAATAATTTGATGCTCATTTGCATACACGGTGGCATAGTTTAAACTATTTTCGTTTTCTCCTTGATGGATAGGATAACCTTGCGACCAACAGCCTTGGATATTGCCATGGGCTTTCGGCAGGTCAACGATGATAATTTCGTTCATAAATCTTCTAATGAATGGGTGTTTAGTTTCATGAGAAGTTTAATCAATTATTGTATTAAGCATAGTTGAAATTACATCTATTCAAATAATAATTTCCTGTTCCAAGTTATATGTGATAAAAAATCCAAATATATTATACAGAGTTTTTTTGAGATGCATAAAAAATGCTAATGTTTATACTTTATTATAGATTTCTTTATAGCCACATAACGGTAAGTATAAGAATATGTAGCCGAATACGTGGCACTCACCTATCAAGTTACACAAAAGTTAAAACAGGCTACAAACCTTAAATTTAACAATATTTTGGCTATTATTTTTATACATTGTTGTGCGTTCGTGCTTTTTATTAATCAGTTTTCGTCTTTAATTCGCAGGGATAATTTCTTAGTAAATATTTCTGCTCCTTTCTTGTTTAAATGTTGAGAATCATAAAAATACTCTTTTGATTTTGTAATTTTATCTGAAGAAAAATCTAAGAACAAAATTTTATTATTATTGGCAATTGCTTTATAGGTATTTATTATTTTTTCTCTATTAGTAATATATGGTTGTGCTTCATAATATGTTGGAGGATAAATCATAATAAAATTTATTTCTTCTTGTATTGCTTTTTTAATACTTGTGTCTAACTGTTTAATCAATTTATTGTCAATAATTATTTCCTTGCCATTAGGATATGTTACTTTAAATTTTTCAAAAGAACTATTCCACTGAGCATTATGGGCATAATAACCTTTATACTTTTTATTTGTATCGCTAGGTAGTTTTATTCCAAAAAAATTACCGAATCCATTAATTACCTCAATAGAAAAACCTGAGTATTTTATGAATGGAATATAAAAGTCCACTTTTTCAAAACCATTTAAATCTTGTGCTTTTTCTCTAACTAAACTATCATTCAAATATGGTGCGTACCTTTTATATTCGTGCATGTTTTCATTTTTTTCTAATGTGCCACTACTCACTATTTGAATAATATAATCAGGTTTTTTATTATACTTTCGATATAAATTATAGACTAAATTTTGAAGTTCAATCCCTGTCCCATTCATGCCAAAGTTATATGATTGTACGGATAATACTTCGTCAACAATTTTGGGGTCAATTTGGCATAATGCTTTTGAACTCCCGTTTATAACCAAATTAGCATCAATTTGACTATTATAAATCTTTGTCAAATCATCAAATTCGAAGGCATTACTCTTTCTCAAGCCTTTTGTTACTATCACATCCAGCAATACTAGAACTATCGTTAGAATGATACTAAATATTATTATGTTTTGAATGAACTTTTTCATAACTAAAATTGAAAATAAATAAACTCCTGTCTTGAGCCGCTAAATATGATAATCATCAATATTAAAGCTATATAAAACATCCATCTTACAATCTGCCGATATTGTGGCAGACCTTCCAAAGCATGCATATGACTTCTTCCGATCCATTCAATTACAACTAATATTATAATGAGAAATATTAATTTAATTGTTTTCATATTAAATTCTTGAATTGGAGAAAATAATGAACTTGAAAAAATCTCTGATACATAACTGAAAGCATGTTCAATATTATTTGCCCTGAAAAATATCCATGCAAAAACAGTCAAACCAAAAGTTAGTAACATTAAAGCGAGTTCTTTTATGCTGG
>Ga0209151_1000280_pt1 | contig 41254 bp, 48 predicted proteins | sample SaaInlV_DNA_165m_FD_184688 | JGI IMG/M metagenome (GOLD analysis project Ga0209151, IMG submission 184688) | Marine microbial communities from expanding oxygen minimum zones in the Saanich Inlet - SI075_LV_DNA_165m (SPAdes) (version 2) | ecosystem: Environmental > Aquatic > Marine > Unclassified...
TTTTTAAATAAAATAATATTGAATTATATTATAAAATATTTTATACAATATAATATATTTTTATACAAAATACATAATGTGATTTTTTATGTTTTATTATATAAAATTATACATTTAAACCATACCGAATAAAGAATATGTAAATAATTACATTGAAAGTTATTTTTATCAAAAAATAGATTTATCAAATAATATTAATTTAACACATTTAACTTTTGGATATTATTTTAATCAAGAATTTAATATTCCATTAAATGTTAAAAGTTTAAATATGGATGGATGTAATAATCAATATATAATAGATAATTTACATAATAATATTGAAGAATTAATTATAAATAGAAATAATTTAAATTTAGATAATTTACCAAAGAGTATTAAAAAAATAAATATTAAAAATTATAAAAAAGAATTAAATAATCTTCCTAATTCAATTGAATATTTAGAATTAAAAAATTATAATTTAAAAATAAAAAAAATACCTAAAAAACTTAAAACAATTAAATGTGATGAAGATTATAAATATATTAATAATTTTAAAGATTATAAAGTTATTTATTATTAAAAAATTTATATATAATTGTATAATTAAATAAATTAAAATAATTGAAATTGAAAATTTATTTTATAATGAAAATTTTAAATAATTATTTTATTAAATTTTATTTTTGATATTTAATAATATATGAATGAAAAAATAGAATTATTTAATATATTTTTTTTGGATTGGGATGATTCATTATTCAGTACTGGATTCATCCTATCAAATAATATAGATATTTCAAATGAAAATGATATAGAAGAATATAAATTATATTTTATTGAGTTAGATGAGTTGATAAGTAATTTATTAATGTCGTTAGATAAAAAAGGGTATGTATTTATAGTTACAAATGCAAATATTAAATGGGTAGAGAAATGTTTAAAAATTTTACCAATAACAAAAAATGTTATAGATGAAAAAAATATACAAATTATTTCAGCCAGAGATAGATATAAATCAACAAAGATGTTAAAGGATTGGAAAACATATACATTTAAGGATGTAATAAAAGATATGATGAATGAAGTAGATGAGAATGATATAGTAAATATTATATCACTTGGAGATGCAAAATATGAATATAATGGATTATTATCATTAGATGATTATTTCAAGATAAATTACAGTAATAGAATGTATTTGTTAAAGAGTATAAATTTTATAAAAAATCCTTCATTTGATCAAATATTAGAACAATTAAAAGTTATGAATAAAAGTTATAATGAGATAATTAATAAGATAGATTACATTGATTTTAATTTTGAATAAAAAATTGAAATATAAATATAATTATAATAATATTATAATTTAAAATAGATTAAAAAATGTCAAATAATAATGTTGTTTCATCATCAAAATTTAGTGATATTTTATGGACTTTGGTAGAAAAGAAATTATCAAATGGGGATATTAAAAGAAATAAGATTTTGTGTGATTTAGGTGAAGATATTCATAATGATAATTATACGGAACAAATTAAATTGATTGTTATTGGTAATGATTATTATTTGAGAGTAAGAGATGAATTAAATAAATATATAAATTTTGATAAAATTAAAAAGAATGATGTAAAGAAGAGTAAAAAAGTAAGTAAAAAAATACAGATTACATTAGATAATTCATATAATAATATTAGTGATATTTTGAATATATTAAAAAATTATTTTGAGGAAAAAAATATTGTGGATTATGAATATGAGAATTTAATTAAGTCAATAGATTATATTGAATTGAGAATATTAATTTTAATGAAATATATAGATTATTATATCAAGAAATATAAAAAATCAAATGATAGGAATATAAAGGAAATATTATTGGGTTCAAAAAAAATATTATATAATTTGAAGAAGAATAAGACAAATTTTAGAAAAATATTTTATTTGGAAAATTATGATATTGAATTATCAGATTATTTGATAGATGATTTTACAAAAAAGATAGAGGAATTAAATTCGTTATGTAATTATAATATTTATGAAATAGCGAATGAATATCCAAAATTAATTTTTGATACGAATTATGATATGACAATACCTGAAATTAAATTAAAGCCATATAAAACTCAAGTTGAATTAATAAATGATATTAAGAATAATTTTGATGATGGATTTATGATTAATTTGAGGGTTTTAACAGGTTTGGGTAAAACAAGTTCAATTACAGCGATTTGTAAATATATTAAGAATATGAATAATGAAAATATTAAGATTATATTTGCGTGTTCTGATTTGTTAGATACAGTAAGAATTCAGGTTGCAAAATTAATGTTTAATTTTCAAATTAAATTTGGTATTGGTGTTGGCAAATTATCAGAAGATAGTTCAAAAATAGATAAAATAGTAAGAGATGGAATTTATAAAATAGATAGTAATGTAGATATTAATGTAGATAAATTACCAACATATAAAATTACAACATCATATAATTGTGGAAAAGCAAAAAAATCAAATTCAAATGAAATTCATCAGGATAAAAAATTGGGTATGTGTGATGCAATTATTTGTGATTATATTACAACTTATATGTTATTAAAAGAAAAAAAATATGAATATATTGTATTTTTTGATGAGCCAACAATTGGAATTAATAATAATGTGGTATTGTTCTATTTATCACAAATATTATATAATTCATCAAAAAGAATGATATTATCATCAGCAACATTACCATTAAAGAGTGAAATAGATAATTATTTTAATTATTTTCAAAATAAATATAAAGAAGCAAGAATATGTGATATTTCATCTAATAAGGTATTAGTTGGTTGTATTATTAAAGATTTTAATAATAATACGATTACTCCTCATATTAATTGTAAAAATAAGGAAGATTTGAAATTATTTTTAGATAAAATAAAGAATTATCCATTATTAGGTAAATTTTATACATTAACATTTTTAATAAATTTAAATAAATTTATGGATGAATATAATTTAGGTATTAAAATGGATGAAATAGAGTCGTTTGATCATGAAAATATATTAGAAAATATATTATTTTTATTAAAAAAGGTTTGTGATAATGATGAAATTAATTTTGAAAATTTTATAAACATAAAATGTAAAGATGTTGATGAAAATAAACTTATAAAAAATGATATTCCAGAAGATTATAATAAAATTATACCTGAAAAATTATTAACAAGACATGCATTTAAATATTTAGGATGTTGTTTAATATCAGTAAATAGTCCAAAAGAGTATATTGAAAATAATTTTAATGATGTAATAAGTAAATTAAAAGAAAAATTAAAGATTTCAAGTGTTAAAAAAATGTATGAAAATTATATTAAAAAAATAGAAGTTATTGATAAGGAAATTAAAAATTGTGTTGATACAATGAAGGAAGATTTAAATGGTTCAAAGGATGAAAGAATAAGAAAATTAAATGAAAAAAAGCCTGCATTTCCATTTCCTAAAAAATTACAAATTAATACTGAAGAACATATACAACAATTTTCAAAATATGTGAAGGATTATGATAAGTCATTAGTAAAACAAACATTAGATTGTAAAAATATAGATATAAATTATTATGTTATTAGTGATGATATTAAATTTTTATTGTATATGGGTGTGGGATTATATTGTAAGGATTTAGATGCGGAATATTGCAATTTAGTATTAAATTTATTAAATGAAAGAAAATTAGCATTTATTATTGCAGATGATTCGTTTTGTTATGGAGCAAATTATGCAATTTCATCAGTAATAATTAATGATTCGATTGGTGATTTGAATACAATTAATACAATATTACAATTAATTGGTAGAACGGGTCGTGTTGGTAAGTCAGAAATAGGACAGGCTTATATTGATAATAATACATTAAGAAGATTAATTAATTTTTTCAATAATGATGATAATAATGATGAAGAAGGTTTAACAATATCTAATGTTTTTGAAAAAGTTAAAAATTATAATATTCAACAGGAAGAAATAAAAAAAATATATGATGAAAAACAAAAACAAAGAAAAATTGAATTAGAGAAAAGACTTAAAAAGGAAAAAGAAATTGCTGAAAAAAAAGCCTTAAAAGAACAACAAGAATTAGAAAAAAGATTAAAAGAAGAAAAAGAAAAAGAAAATAATTGGGGAAGAAATGATAATAATTTTGATGTAGTAAATAATAATTATCAAAATAATAATTATCAAAATAATAATGAAAATAATAATGATGATGATTGGAGAAGTAATAATACTCCTTTATTAAATACAAATAATAATGTTAATACAAATAATAATGTTAATACAAATAATAATGTTAATGAAAATAATAATATTACTACAAATAATAATGAAAATAATAACATTACTACAAATAATAATGAAAATAAGAAAAAGAAAAAAATAGATAAAGCAAAATTATTTGGTTTGGATCATAATAAGGAATTAAGTGAAGAACAAAAAAGATTTAGAGATAGGTTTCTATAAAAGATTAAATAAATAATTAAATAATTTTTTTTATATGTAATTAAATAATGACTAAAAATTTAATTTCATTACAGTTATTAGATATAATTGAGAATATTGAGATAGGATATGTGAATGTTCCTTATAAAGAAATTGATTTAGTTATAAGTGGTGGTGGATTTTGTGGTTATTATCATGTTGGTTTTTTTTATTTGTTAAAGAAATTAATAAGAGATGATAAACTTGAAATAAGAAATATTTATGCAACATCGGCTGGTGTATTATCAGCGGTATGTTATTTATGTGAAATAAGTGTATATGAATGGTTTAATACGTATTATAAAACAAAAGAGATATGTGATATAGATATTCATTCATCAGTAAAAAAAGTGATAAGAAAATTATTACCAAAGAACGCTCATGAAATATGTAATAAAAAGTTAAATATTGTTTTATCAAAATTAAATTATTATAAATTAGAATGTGAAATAATTAATGAATTTAATTCATTTGAACATTTATTAGATATAATAGATGCATCAATAAATATACCATTTATTTTATCTTCAAAATATGAGGGTGTAATAATAAATGGTTCAAGATATTATGACGGTGGATTAACAAACAATACACCAATTATATATAATAATGATTTACCTCAATTAGTATTAAAAACACATGAGATTGATTATCCAATAACAAAAAAATTTTGGTTAAATGATCCTTATTTAGAATTGTTAATAACAAGAGGAGCAATTGAAAGTTTTGATTTTTTTACTGATAATAAAAATAATAATAATTTACCAATAGAATGGCTTGATAAAAATTATAAAAAAAAGGAAATACAATATTATAAAATTGATATACAATATATAAAATATATTTTTCCAGTTATGATGTTTTTGTATTCATTAAAATAAATATAAATTTTTTAAATATTTTTAATTTTTACAATAAAAATTAAATCTTTTGTTTTGTAATTTCTTCTATCTTTAAATTCTTTATAATAAAATTTAATATTAGAAATATTTAGAATATTAATTATTTTATTTATATAAATGTCATAAAATAATTGTGATAAATTTATTTTTAAAGCACAATTTTGTATTAATAAATAATCATCATATTCTTTAAAACACCAAGATTTATCACCTAAATTATATTCAATATTAAGAGGAGTTAATAATGTAAAAAATTTTTTAATATCAGGTAAATTATAATTAATTGTATAATTTGAATTTAAAATTTTATTAATTAAAACAAGTCTTTGTTCATTATCAGTTAAAACTTTATTATTAATATGTTTTAAAAGTTCATTATTACCTTTATGTAGTGTATCAATAATTGTATCAATATTATTTAATAATTGTGTATCATCATCAATATTATTATGCATAAAATAGTGATAAGTTTCATTCATTTTTAAATTATTAATAGTAATGATTATTTATTTATATTTATAATATAATATTATTTAATGGATGAAAATATAGATAAAATAGAAAATTCAAGTTTTATTTATGATATAATAAATAGTCAATCAAATTTTACATTATTTTTTTTTAGTGTTCTATTTGTTATAACTATTTTAGTATTTTCAAGTATTGAAATTACTTTTACATTATTTGTTGGATTAATAATATATGTTTTATTTATTAAATATTACTCAACAATGAATGACACACAAAATATTAACGAACAAGAAAAATTTGAAATTAAAAAAAATAAATATAATATTTCAAATAATCATCCTAAAATTATTGATTTTTTATTTAATATTGAAGATTTGAAACAATTTAGTTTTATATTATTTAATGAATTAAAAATTTTAATAATTAATTTTGTTAATACATATGATGATTGTATAAATGATTATACATTAGTAAATGATTATTATAATACACTTATAAATTTAAAATTAAAAATATTAATAACTATAGAAAATTTTAATATAAATGGTGCTCCAAAAGATATTGTAATTAATAATAAACAAATGATTGAAAATATTTTAAATAAATATTTAGATAATTTAAAATTATTAAATGATAAAAATAATTATTATAATGGTTTTGATTTATATGCTAAAGAAATAGAAGATAATAATAATATTAAACCATCTAATTTATTTGATTATGAAAATGTTTATAGAGGTAATTTATTAGATTTTAATATTCAAAACTATAATTTTATTTAAAAATAATATAAAATATTATTATATAATATGAATAACGAAAGATATAATTTTGTTTCAGGTAAAAAATTAGGCTATTATGACGTTAAAATTACACACGATTATACTATAAATTATTTTCAAATATCTAACTTTGAAAGATTTGATAATGAAAATTATAATATACGCTCATATCTTTTTAAATCTAATTGTGATTCCGGTGGATGTTGTTTTGAATTTGTTATTAAAAATGTTAAAGATTATCAATTATCTAAATCAGAATTAGAAGAATTTAAACAAGTTCTTAAAGAGTCTAAAAATACACCTACACATAAAGTTATGTATAAATTTTTTAATTATGTTGATTTTACAACAGTTCCTCCACCAGATGGAAGTGAGCTTTCACAATGTAATTCTGAATTATTAAAATAATTATGAAAAAATCAAATATATTATAATATATAATATATAAACTGTTATAAATGTTATAGATAAATAAAATAAATCATCATATGATGCTCCTTCTAATATATTTTTTCCATTGCGTATATTATCATAATAACGAAACCACATTGATTGAATATTTTTTATTATTTTTGAAAAAGACATATTATAAGGTCTTGTTCTCCTATTTTCTATTTTCTCTAAATCATGAGTTCTTAATTTTTGTTCTTTTAGTCTTCTTTTTTTACCATCATCTATATATTTTTCAAATTCTTTATTAAATTGATAAGGGTCAAAAAATCTTCCTCTATTATCAAACATTGTTCTATCAGAAGTTATTCCTCCTGATGAAACATTATAAATATCTGTTTCAGTATTATCCATTATAATATATTATTTTAAAAATTATTAAACAATTTATTTAATTGTATAAATAGATATTCATATACAAATATTATTATATGATTAATTTAATAAACATTTATAATGAAATAAACTGTCAATTATTATCTAATTATGAAGAAGATAAAATAAATATTAAATATTATCCTAATTGTAGTAATAAATATAATGGAACTTTAGAAATATTAAAATCAGATAAATTTAATTTAATTAAAAATAATTTTAATTCAAAAGATATTGATATTATTCATAATAATTTAATTAAAAGCAAAGGATTAGCTCAATCTTATTCTTTATCTATATTTGATTTTAAAAATTATGATTTTTCTAATAATAATTTTGAAGATTTAAATATTTATTATAATGAATATGATAAAGTAATAAAAAAATGGAATGATAATAATAGACTTAAATTATCTTTATTAAAAAAATATTCAAAATATGATAATAATAATTTTTATTTATCCAGAATTAAAATTAAACAAAAAGAAAAAGATGAAATTCTTAAATATAATGAATGTTTAACAAATAATTTAATAAAATTATTAGAAAATAAAAAATATATTGAACCTTTATTTCCTAAATTATACTTTTATCACGATTTAGTATCTGTTGGATTTATTTATGATAAAAAAGGCGAAAGTAATAATGAATGTAAAATTATAAAAGATTATTTAAAATCTTTAAATTTAAATAAATTTAAATATGTGGAAAAAAAAATTAATCTTTTTAATAAAATATGTTCTATTGAAGTTAATGATTAAGTTATTTATAATTAAAAATTGAAAATTTATTTATAATATTATTAAATTAATAAAAATGGAAAATAATTACTGGATTGTAGATGATTCGTTAATATTTAAACCAAAATTTAATGAAGAATTAACAGATTATTATGATGTAATAAATAAATATAGTAAAATAATATTTAGTAATTATAATGACCATTTAATATCAATTGAAACAAATAATTTGTGTGATGAAAAATATATCAAAAATTATATTTCAAGTAAATTTAATCAAAAAATAAATTTATCAAATAATATAAATTTAACACATTTAACTTTTGGAGATATTTTTAATCAAAAAATAGATTTATCAAATAATATTAATTTAACTCATTTAACTTTTGAATGGCGTTTTAATCAAGAAATAGATTTATCAAATAATATAAATTTAACACATTTAACTTTTGGAGAAATTTTTAATCAAAAAATAGATTTATCAAATAATATTAATTTAACACATTTAACTTTTGAAGTGCATTTTAATCAAGAAATAGATTTATCAAATAATATTAATTTAACACATTTAACTTTTGGAGATGATTTTAATCAAGAAATAACCATTCCATTTAATATTAAAAGTTTAACTATGAATAGTTGTAATAATCAATATATAATAGATAATTTACATAATAATATTGAAGAATTAATAATATGCAAAACTAATTTAAATTTAGATAACTTACCAAATAGTATTAAAAAAATATATATTGATGATTATAAAAAAGAATTAAATAATCTTCCTAATTCAATTGAATATTTAGAATTAAAAAATTATAAATTAAAAATTAAAAAGTTTCCTAAAAACCTTAAAACAATTAAATGTTATAAAAGTTATAAAAATTATAAATATATTAATGATTTTAAAGATTATGAAGTTATTTATTATTAAAAAAATTGAAAATTTATTTATGTATTAAAATTAAATAATATAAAATGGAAAACAACTATTGGGTTGTAGATGGATGGTTAATATTTAAACCTGAATTTGATGAAAAATTAGATGAATATTATGATGTAATAAATAAATATAATAAAATTATGTTTAGTAATTATAATGACCCTTTAATAGCAATTAAAACAAATAATAAATGGAATAGAGAATATTTAAATAATTACATTAATAGTTATTTTAATCAAGAAATAGATTTATCAAATAATATTAATTTAACACATTTAACACATTTAACTTTTGGATATTGGTTTAATCAAGAAATAGATTCATCAAATAATATAAATTTAACACATTTAACTTTAGGATATAATATTAATCAAAAAATAGATTTATCAAATAATATTAATTTAACACATTTAACTTTTGGATGTAATTTTAATCAAGAAATAGATTTATCAAATAATATAAATTTAACACATTTAACTTTTGAATTTTATTTTAATCAAGAAATAAATTTATCAAATAATATAAATTTAACACATTTAACTTTTGGATATTCATATAATGAAAAAATAGATTTATCAAATAATATAAATTTAACACATTTAACTTTTAGCTGTTATTTTAATAAAAAAATAGATTTATCAAATAATATTAATTTAACACATTTAATTTTTGGATATAATTTTAATCAAGAAATATGTTTATCAAATAATATAAATTTAACACATTTGACTTTTGGTAATAGTTTTAATCAAGAATTTAATAATCCATTAAATGTTAAAAGTTTAAAAATGGAATATTGTAATAATCAATATATAATAGATAATTTACATAATAATATTGAAGAATTAATTATATATAAATCTAATTTAAATTTAGATAATTTACCAAACAGTATTAAAAAAATATACATTGACGATTATAAAAAAGAATTAAATAATCTTCCTAATTCAATTGAATATTTAGAATTAAAAAACTATGAATTAAAAATAAAAAAATTTCCTAAAAAACTTAAAACAATTAAATGTGATAAAAATTATAAATATATTGATGATTTTAAAAATTATGAAGTTATTGCTTTTTAAAAAAATTGAAAATTTATATATATTAATTATTAAATAATAAAAAATGAAAAATAATTACTGGATTGTAGATAATTGGTTAATATTTAAACCTGAATTTAATGAATTGTTAGATGATTATTATGATGTAATAAATAAGTATAATAAAATTATATTTAGTAATTATGATGACCCTTTAATAGCAATTAAAACAAATAATGAAAGGAATAGAAAATATTTAAATAATTATATTCATAATAAATTTAATCAAAAAATATATTTAACAGATAATATAAATTTAACACATTTAACTTTTGGATATTATTTTAATCAAGAAATAAATTTATCAAATAATATTAATTTAACAAATTTAACTTTTGGATGCTTTTTTAAACAAGAAATAGATTTATCAAATAATATTAATTTAACACATTTAACTTTTGGACACTTTTTTAATCAAGAAATAGATTTATCAAATAATATTCATTTAACAGATTTAACTTTTGGATATTCGTTTAATCAAGAAATAAATTTATCAAATAATATTAATTTAACACATTTAACTTTTGGAGAAAATTTTAATCAAAAAATAAATTTATCAAATAATATAAATTTAACAGATTTAACTTTTGGATACTTCTTTAATCAAGAAGTTAATTTATCAAATAATATAAATTTAACACATTTAACTTTTGGAAGTTATATTAATCAAAAAATATATTTAACAGATAATATAAATTTAACACATTTAACTTTTGGATGGAATTTTAATCAAGAAATAAATTTATTAAATAATATTAATTTAACACATTTAACTTTTAAAGGAGATTATAATCAAGAAATTAATTTATCAAATAATATTCATTTAACACATTTAACTTTTGGAGGAAATTTTAATCAAGAAATATGTTTATCAAATAATATAAATTTAACACATTTGACTTTTGGTAATAGTTTTAATCAAGAATTTAATAATCCATTAAATGTTAAAAGTTTAAAAATGGAATATTGTAATAATCAATATATAATAGATAATTTACATAATAATATTGAAGAATTAATTATATATAAATCTAATTTAAATTTAGATAATTTGCCAAACAGTATTAAAAAAATATATATTGATAATTATAAAAAAGAATTAAATAACCTTCCTAATTCAATTGAATATTTGGAATTAAAATACTATGAATTAAAAATAAAAAAATTTCCTAAAAAACTTAAAACTATTAAATGTGATAAAAATTATAAATATATTGATGATTTTAAAAATTATGAAGTTATTGCTTTTTAAAAAAATTGAAAATTTATATATATTAATTATCAAATAATAAAATAAGTATGTTTTATTTTAAAAAGTCATCAATTTATAAAGATATATTATATGATACAATAACAACAACATTATTATCAAATGCAATTATTAATACAAGTTATTTTAATAGATTAAGACATTTAAAACAATTGGGTAATATGCATTTTGTATTTCCATCAAGTAATGGAACAAGATTTGAACATTCAATAGGAACATATTATTTAACAGGGAGTTATTTAGAAAATTTAATAAAAAATTCTTTAACAGAAGAAATTAATAAACCATTATTTGATATTGAATATTTAAAAAAGTATTGTCTTTCAAAATATGAATTAGAAGATAATAAAGAAAATATTAACAAATTAATTAATGGAAATATAATTTTATTAGATGAATATATTATTGAATTAATAAAAATTGGTGGATTATGTCATGATTTGGGTCATGGTCCATATTCACATTTATTTGATGATTGGTTATTAGAAAGAGAAGAATTAAAAAATAATAAATTAATATATCACGAATATAGGTCAATATTTATATTGAAAATAATTTTAGAAACAACAACAATATTTAATAATGAAACAAATGAAAATATAAAATTAAATGAAATAATTAATAATGATGCTTATATATTTATTAGTGAGTTAATAATGCCAACAAAAAAAACATTAATTGATAATTATATTTATCAAATTGTATCAAATAAATTAAATGGTTTAGATGTTGATAAAATGGATTATTTATTTCGTGATTGTTATTATTTAGGTAAAATTAAACCATTTGAATTAAATAAGGTTATTAAAAGTGGTTGTGTTATTAATGGTAATATTCATTTTTCAAAACAAATTAGTTATGATGTATATCAAATATTTAGAACAAGATATGATATGCATAAACAATTTTATGGAAATAAAGGCGTTATATGTGTTAATTTAATGATTACACATATTTTTGATAAATTTAATAATTTTATAAATATTGTAGATGAATTAAAAAATAATAATTTAAATTTATTTTTAAAATTAGATGATGGTTATATATTATCATTTCCAGCAATATATAAACAAGTTTGTAGTCTTCCAAATCCAATTATTGATGAAATAGAAAAAATAATAGATAATTTAAACAAAAGAAATATTTATAATTGTTTATTAGTTAAAAATTTTTACTTAAATAGTAAGATTGATATAGAACAACTATTTAAAGATAATAATATTATAAATGAAAATATTATAGTAAAACAACATAATATTGGTTTAGGTGGAAATAAAAATTTATTTGATAAAATATACTTTTATGATAAAAATAATAATTCTGTAATATTACAAAAAGATGAAATTTCATATATTATATCTTCATTTAGTCAAGAAAAAATTATTTATATTATTCAAGTTTAATTTTTTTCTCTATTTTTATATAGATACAATAAATACTTATTAAATAATCATTATGATCTCTTATTGTTTCATATGTTTCATCACCTAATAAATTATAAATATAATCAACCTTATTCATATCATCATAAAATATATCAATGATATTATCAAATTTTTCTAAGATTAATTCTTTATTTATTCTATTTTCATAAAATTTATTAAATAAAGAACCATAATCTTCTAAATCAATATCAAAAATAAAAGAATTTATAATTTGTCTTATTTTATTATGATATTCTAAATTTATTATTTTTTTGTTATCAACTTCTAATAATTTTAAATATTTATTAAGTAAATTTTTTTTTAAATGTAAAGAATTTAAAAATATAATTTTTTTATTATCCATTATATATTATAATAAATTAAAATTTTTATGAATATTTATTATAAATGAATTATCATCATAAATATTTAAAATATAAATTAAAATATTTAAATTTAAAAGGAGGAAACACACCTACAAAAGAACCATTATTACCACAAACACCAAATCAACCAATTAAACTTCCTGAAAATATAACTGCTTCAAGTGAATATACACCAGAAAAAAATAATTGTAATACAATATTACAAAAACTTAAAGAAGAAATAGAAAAATATACAACTAATGTTAATATAATTTATAATTATATTGAATTTATAAAAAATGGAATTACATATTTAATATTATGTGAAAGTAGTGATAAACATCATTATCTTAAATTACTTCTTAAAAATAATTATTCAAACTATAATACATCAAAAATAAATAAACAAAATAAATATATAATATGTAAAATTTCAATGCATGATGGTCAAAGTTCTGAAATAGATACAAAAACCGGAATACACGCTCAAACAAATTTAAATAAAAGAAGTGTTGATAATTCCAATTTATTATTTGAAAATAAACACTATATTTTTGATAATAATTTTATATCATTTAATGATATTTCAAGAATATTTTGTGGTTTGTTTATGGATATGATGAATAATGATAGAAATAACACTAATTTATTTCAAAAACAAGAATTTAACAAAATACGTAAAAAATTATTTTAATTTTGGAATAATCAATTTATTAACACATATAAATAAAGATGTATTTAATGAACCAAATAAAACTGTCTTAAATATTTCTTTTATAAAATAGTAATCACCTATAATTAATTGGTTTTCTAATTCAATTGGTCCTGTATCTATTAAATCTTTATTATCTTTACTAAAATATTTTAATTTTAATTTTTTTCTTATAATAAAAAAATAAAATAATGTTGATGATGAGAATATAATTTGATACTTATTAAACATATATATATTTAGTTATTCAATTTTAATTAAAAATCCAAAAACAATTAAATGTAATAAAGATTATAAATATATTGATTATTTTAAAGATTATGTAATTATATCATACTATAAATTAAAAATTTTATATATAATAATATAAAAAAAATTGAAAAATTATTAATAATATAGTCTTAAATAAGTTTTTATTAATATTAATAAATAATATGGAATTTGTTAATTTTGACCTTTATTTGTTTTATAATTTGGATATTGAACCTCAAGATATTGGTTCAACAAAAATAAAAAATAATATTAATTTAACAGAAATTATAAAAAAACAAGAGGTTATTATTAATGATAAAGAAAATTTATATTTAAGAAATATGATTATTGAAGATGAATTAATTGATTCGTGTTATATTGAATATTTTGAAGATAATTATTTTATAAGAATTCAATTTTATAAAATAAATAATTCGGAATTATTAACTCCAAATTTTATTAAAGACCCAAAATATATTTCATTAAAAACAGCCATTAAACGCCATATTGAATTAGAAAATAATATATTATTAAAATACGATAACTATTTTAATTTGGAAATTGAAAATATTATAAATAATGTTTCTAAAAAGAAATTTTATAATTTAAAGAACATTGAGAATTTAGAAAATAAATTAATTTATCCATTATATGATTATCAAATAAATAATATTAATTGGATGATTGAAATGGAAAAAGAATCATTATTTGATTACATTTCATCAGACAAATTATTATTTTTTCCTGATGGACGAATTTATAATTATGATAATGATGAATTTGTAATAAATAGAGAATTAATTAAAATAAAAGGTGGAATAATTATGGATGATGTAGGTGTTGGTAAAACATTACAATTATTATGTTTATGTGTTTATGATTTAAAAATAAATACAATTATTATTGTTCCAGAACATTTAGTAGAACATTGGAACAATCAACTAAAGAAACATATTAATATTAATGAAATACAAAATATTACTATAAAGGGGTTTAAAGAAATTACTTCTATTAATTTTAGTGATTATGATAGATTAATTATTGATGAAATTCACGAAATATATAGTAATCAAGAATATTATGATAGTTATTTTGATATATTATGTAATACAAATTGTGAATATAAGTGGGGTATTACAGCAACACCATTTATATTAAATAATTCAATAAAGTATTTATTACAATATTTATGTGAAATATTTTTACCTCATCCACAAACAGATAGATTTAAATATTTTTATGATTTATATTATAAAATTTTTAGAAAAAATACAAAGAATAATATTATTAAAGAAATTAATTTTCCTGAAATAAATGAAAATAATATTTTTATGGATTTTAATGATAATGAAGAAATATTATATCAAAGTGAAATTGAAAAACAAAGTAATGATGAATATTCATTAAGAAAATATTGTTGTGATATTATGATAAATTATAATAAAAATGAAGAATACAATATTACATTAGAAAATTTTAGTTTAATTGTTATAAATGAAAATGAAAAAAAATGTGATATTGAATTAAAAAAATTAGAAGAATTAATTGAAAAAAAAGAAAATATTTTAAAACAATTTAAAAATCATAATGAGAAAGAATTAGTATATAATTTAGAACATTATAATAATAAAATAAGAGAACAAGAAATTATATACAATAATATATTAAGTAAAACTAATTTTTTAAAAATAAAAATGGATGAAATAATAAATGAAAAAGTTCAATGTCCTATATGTTTAGAAACTATTGAAGATGGTGAAATATTATCAGTTATTGAATGCGGACATATTTATTGTAATACTTGTTTAAAAATACTTTTAACTCATATTAAAAAATGTTGTTATTGTAAAAAACCTATAAATGAAAATAATAAAGTTTATAATATAACAAGTAAAAAAGAGATTATAGTAAAAACATCAACTAAAATAGATTATTTAATTAATCTTCTTTTAGATAAAAATGAAAAAATGGTATTATATACACAATTTGATGATATGATTGATAGATTATTATTAATTTTAAATGATAATACTATTAATAGTATTCAATTTAACAACTATAATGATATAAATAATTTTAAAAATGATGATAATATTAAATTATTGATATTAAGTTCAGTTAATAATGCTTCTGGATTAGATTTAAGTTTTGTTAATAATATAATCATTTTTGAGCCAGTTATTGGTGATAAATTATATTTAAAAGATGTTGAAAAACAAATTATAGGGAGATTACATAGAATAAATCAAACAGAAATAGTTAATGTTTATAGATTTATAATTAATAATACTATTGAAGATGAAATATTTAAAAACTCTTATTCAATAAAAAAGAGTAAAAATTGAATGTTTATTTATAATAAGTGATATAATTTAAATAAAATGTCAATAAAAGAATTAGAAGAATGTTTTATTAGTGATACTTCCATATATTTTAAAGAAGTAATTAGAAATGATTTATATTATGAACTTGAAGTATTAGATAATGATAATATCAAAAAAATAATATTTGATAAGGATTGTGATTTTAATAATGTAATTGAAAGTAAATTTTTACCAAATAATTTAACGCATTTATATTTAAATTCAAAATTTAATAGTGAAATAGAATTAATACCATCATTAACACATTTATATTTTGGATTTAGATTTAATACAGAAATTAATTTATTAAAAATTAATTGTTTGACACATTTATCTTTAGGTTTTTCATTTAATAAAAATTTAATATTACCAAATACATTACTATATTTAGAATTAGGTTGTAATAATCAATATATAATAGATAATATTCCTAATAGTATTAAAACATTAAAATTAATAAATCATTTTAATTTAGAATTAAATAATTTACCTAATTCAATTGAAAGTATAATATTTATAACAGATCATGAAAATTATTGTTATAATCGTCGTTGGAATAAAATATATAACTATGAAAAAGAATTAAATAATTTACCTAATAGTGTTAAGTATTTATATTTACCTTGTGATTATAAATTTTTAATAAAAAGATTTCCAAAAAATTTAATTAAAATATATTGTAATAGAAACTATAAATATTTAATATATTTAGAGGATTATGAAATTGAATTTATATAAAAAAAATTGAATTATAAAGTTAATATTAATTAATAAATAATAATGAAGTCAATCAATACAGAAGACAATTTTGTAAATAAAGAAGATAAATTTAATTGGGAAGAATATAAAAAATCAATATATAATAATTATAATGGAAATTATGATTGTTTAGTATTAAACGAAAAGAATAGATTAATAACAAAAGCTTTTATAAAAAATTTGTTATTAGAATATTTAAATATTGATTATAATCCAAATGATATAACTATATTTGAAATATCAATGACACATACATCATATATTAAAAAAGATTATGATGATATAAAAAATTTTAAAACTATTTTTACGGATATAGATATTTTAAATGGTCAAACAATTGAACCAGTTAAATCATTAAAAGAAGTTATACAAATAAAAGATATTTCATATGAAAGATTAGAATTTGTTGGTGATTCAATATTAAGATTAATAATTTCAGATTATTTATTTTCAAGATATCCAGAATTATTACCTGGTGATTTGTCAGAATTAAGGTCTCAAATTGAAAATAGAAAATCATTTTCAGAAATTTGCAAAAAAATAAGTCTTCATAAATATGCTTTATTAAGTAAGAGTTATGATATAAGTTTAAAAAGAGATAAAAGTGAAAAATTACAATGTGATTTATTTGAAGCTTTTATTGCAGCACTTTATTATGATATATCAAATATTTCATATAAAGATGTTGGTAATATAACTGATTTAATTAAAAATGATAAAAGTAATTCTTATAAAATTTGTTATGATTTAGTAATTAAATTAATTGAAAAAGAATTAGATTTAACAACATTATTAGAATATGATAGAAATTATAAAAAAATAATTGTTAAACATTATCACAGATTAAAATGGTCTTCACCTATATATAAAATCATTGAAATGATACAAGATGAAAATAATAAAAAAAAATATAAATGTGGTGTATTAGACAATGAAAAAAATATAATAGGTGTTGGTATAGCATCATCAAAATTAAAAGCTGAAAAAATATCAGCCAAAAATGCTTTATATTATTTAAAAGTATTAAAAAATAATGATAATTTAATTGAAGAAATTACAGATAAGAGTATTATTTATAATTAGTTTTTTATATTATAAATATAATGATTTTTAAAGTTAGAGAATTAAATTTAGATTCTATTCAATCTGAATTAATTGAAAATATAAAGTATGAATTCACAAATGAGTATTTAGATATGAAATTTAATTTACATTTTATTGAAGAAAATATATTGAAAGATTTTAACGATAGAAATATAAATCCAGAAAATATTAATGAAATATTATCACTATGTGATTTTATATTATTAAAAGATACATTAAATTTTATAATTAAAAATTCAAAACCAACAAATAAAATATATTATTTAAATGAATATCATAAGGAACATTATAAATTACCAAAGTTTATGATTGGTGATATTACTTGTATTGAAGCAAAAAAATTAAAATGTAATGAATGGTTAAATTATTCTCATAATAATGGTTGTAATAATTATTATGATGATATTAAAAAATGTTTTTGGAATGTTTATTAAAAATTTTTATGAAAATTCCATTCACGGTCATCTTCTTTAATCTTCTCATATGATGCAAGAGTAATTGGACTATTTAATTTTTTATACCATTTATAATTAGTATTTATATAATCAACAAATTTTCTTACTCCTGGATGTAAAGCATCATCTATAACAATTACTCCACCTTTTTTAATTAATTTATCTGCATAAAAAAAATCAATTAATGTATAATCAAATGTATGCCATCCATCAATAAAAATAAAATCATAAACTTTATTATCTTTTAATAAAGCAGGTAAAGCATCATATGATTTTTCTTCAATTAATTTATGATTTTTTTCAAATTTTAAAGATTTTAATAATTCTAATCCAGAACTTTTCCATTGTGTTGTTTGAAATGGGTCAATTGATGTTAGTTTAACATCTTTTATACTTAACATATATGTTGCTGAAACACCATAAGCCATACCAATTTCTAAACATTCTTTAAAATTATTATCATTTATTATTTTAATTAAATAATTACCTTCAGATAATTTAATATTTGAATGAACTTTTAATTTTTTATTCTCTAAAAATATTTTTTTAAAATAATTTATTAAATGTAATTTTAATTTTATTATTATATTTTTTTTAATTGTTTCATTTATAAATGTGCTTGTTAATATCATATTGGAAGTTTTATTATATCTTTCAAATAAATATTCATCTTCTTTTTTATTTAGCAATAATTTTAATATTTCAGTTTCTTTTAAATAATAATTATTCATATATTCAATTAATTTTGTTAAATCTTTTTTTGGTTCAGTATTAAAATGTTTATTATATAATTTTTTAATTTCTTCTTGTTTTATTTTTGGATTAAATTTATATCCAAATAATAAATCACCATTTAAAATAATAGAATATTCAAATAATGAAGTAAATAAATATATAAATTCTAATGTTTCATTAGAACATAAACCTATATTATTTAAACTAATTAAAACATTTCCATTTATATTTAAACAATCATATAAATCATGTATTTTTTCTAAATTAATTTTTAACATAAATTCATCTCTTTTTTTACAATCAACAATTTTAGTATATTCTTCATAATGTTTTTTATAAATTGTTGTAGAAATTATATTATCATATTTATTTTTAATATCTTTTAGTTTAATATTGCCATTTATAATAATATTTTCATTATAATTTACATTATCTGGATAACCTAAATATCCATAATTATTATACATATCAAATATTTCAAAAATATAACTCTGTTCATTTAATAAATTATATCTAAAATTTTTGCGAATATATTGTATATCTTTATCTTTATTAAATTTTATTTTATTATAAATATCTGCATGATTTAAAAAAATTTTATTATTATATATAATTGTTGAAATTTTATTTTTTTCTATCTTTATATCTTTAACTTCTAATTTAAAAAATGACATATATAATAAATTGATAAAAATTTTTATAAATTATAAATAATATGTCATTAAATATTGGTTGGAGACAGTGGGACACATTTTTAAAAAAATTTGTTGATAAAGAAATAAATTGTTTAGAAATAGGCTCATACAAAGGTGATGCTACAGAAAAAATGTTGGTTCATATATGCACAAATAAAAAATCAAAAGTATACGCAGTTGATACTTGGGCTGGAAGTCCTGAATATCCAAATATGGATTTTAGTTTAATTGAAAAAGAATTTGATGAACGAATGAAAAAAACTGGAAAAGATAATCAATTAATTAAAATAAAAATGTTGTCATCTAAAGCTTTAATGAAATTAATACAAGATAAAATAATGTTTGATTTTATTTTTATAGATGCATCACACGAAGCAAAAGATGTGATGAGTGATACAATATTATCTTGGGAAATATTAAAGGAAGGTGGTATTATTATTTTTGATGATTATCAGTGGGATAAATTAAAAGAAGAATATTCAAGACCTAAACTTGCTATTGATAGTTTTATAAGTATTTATAAACCAGAATTAAAAGTTTTATTTTCAAAATATCAATTAGGTATTGAAAAAATAAAAAGAAAAAAAGTAGAAGTAGAAGATTATTATGAATTAATTAATGATATATTAACTGTTAATAATAAATTTAATTATAGTATTGATATGAATATTAATGAAAATATTGAATTAGATATAAAATTATCAAATAATCCTCTTGAATATTTAAGTGATAATAAATATTTAAATTTTATAAAAAAAGATTATTCAGAATTAAATAAAAAATATTATAATTTGGAATTAAATCGTTTATTAGGATGGTATAAAGAATATAAATTGGATAATATATTTTCAAATAAAATAAAAGATAAAATAAAAACAGAAAATAAAACACCTTTTGAAATTATTAAAAAATTTCATGAATATATGGGAAATAATTTAGAAAATCCAGTTTATGAAATAATTTCAACAATAAAAAATAATAATATTATTGATACAAAAAATATTAAAAATATATCATTGGTGAATTTTTCACACTCAAATAAACATTATAATAATTTAATACAAAAATTTATAAAAGAAAAATTTAATATTAATAATGTTAAATTATATGATATTAATTTAACTTTAGGAAAAAATGATGAAGAAAATATTATAAAAAATAAAATGTATAATTGTAATGAAATAAATAATATTACAAAATTATTAAAACATAAAATAGATATAATTATTATATCATTAACATCATATAATCTAATTGAAAAAAAACAATATAATTATGAAAAATATTATATAATACAATTATTTTATCAAATATTATTTTGTTTAAATAATCAAAATAAAAATGGATGTAGTATTATGATATCTTTTACATTTTTTAATGATATAACAATACAATTATTATTTATATTAAAAAAATATTATAAAAAATTAACATTTACCAATTATAAAACAAATTCTTTTTATACAACTTCAACTAAAATTATAGCAAGTGGTTTTAAAGAAATTGATAAAAATGAACTAAAAATATTATTTTCTATTTGTGATGAATTAAAACAAGAAAAATATGATGATTATGATAATAAAAGTTATAAATATTTAAAATCAATAATAAAAACAAATAATAATGAATATAAAAATTTTAAACATAAAATGGTTGAAATAAATGAAAAAAAAATAAAATATAATTACAAAAATATAAAATTATGGAGAGATATTATTGATTTTTTTGAAGATGAATATAATAAAAATAATTATGAAAAATTAAAACAAGAAATATTAAAAAAACAAATTAATATATTTTATAAATGGTTTGTAGAATATATTATATAACTTAAAAACTCCAATGTTTATCAACATCTTTAGCCCACCAAAATTTTTCTTGTAATTTTTTTGTAAAAAAGTTATCAATATTCAATTTATGTTTTTTAACAAATGCATAAGTAATTCTTGGGTCAATATAATTCATTTGACTTGTTCCTAACGATAAATTTTTCATATCATTTTTTAACTCTTTTTTATTCTTTAAAATTTTAATTTTTTCATTTATCTTTTTTATCTTTTTTTTATCTGTTAATTTACTCTTTTTATCTTTTAATTCTTTCATTTTTTCATTTATTTTTTTTATTTGTTCTAATGATGATTTAGCAACATTTTTTTGATGATTACATAAATCTGCAACTTTAATATTCGCTTTTATATATTGATTTTTTAATATATCTTTTAAATCATCCTTTTTATAATTTTTATATTTTTCATTTATCTTATTTATTTCATCCTGAAATAATTTTGAAGAATTAAATGTTCTAAATACTTTTGCACTCAAATCTTCCATAAAATTTCTTAAATATTCATTTAATGTTATTGTTGTTATATAATCAAATAAATAATCCTTCTTTGATTTATTATTTACAAACTTTATTAAATTACTATAAACATCACTATCCACCTCTACATTTTTTTTATATCTAACACTATCCTTACCCAAAAAATCAAATTTTATTATATTATCATCTTCTAAATTTATATGTTCAACTCGTAAAGAACAAACACCAACAGTATCTGCTTCATCATCTCCTTTTTCATTACCAACTCTCAAAGCAAGTTTATTTATTAAATATGTAGCTACAGCGTGTTGTTTAACTTTTATATCTGTTCTTGGATTTGTTATATTTATACTATTAATATTCATTATTTTTTCTATATTCTCATTTAATTTTTTTGCTAAATCAAATTTATATTGGTCTGATTTTGATTTGAATGTTGATTGATTACTTAACCATACATATTTTGTTTTACCTGTAATATTATCTTTCCAACTCGCCAACCATTCTTTTGTATTATCACTTATAATATTTCCCCACTTATGATTTTTATAAAATGATGGTAAAGGTGGTATTTCACTTTCTTTATCAATATTTAATGTTATATCTTCTGGTAATATTGTCCTTTTTATTTTACCCGCTAATGGATGACATCCTCTACCCATAAATAAGCCTGCTGGTTCAATTCTAAAATTTCCAACCTCTTCTCTTTTACCATCAACATATGCATATTTATATTTTTTTTCCTTTTTCTCTCTTTCTTCTTTATCCTTTTCTTTTTCTTCCTTTGATTTATCTTTTTTATTTAATAAATAATTATAAATTTTTGAAAAATTAACTTTATCAAAATCTGTAATTTGTGTATATCCATCTTTTTTTAATATTTTTTTCCAATCTTTAAAAAAATTATTCTTAAATCTTTTATGATTAATATAATCAGTTCCTGTATATTTTGAATATATTGTAGCAAACTCTTCACTTTTAGGTTCTAATATTATTTCATCACCATCATATAATATTGGTATTCTATGAGGTTTATATAGCTCTGGAAACATTACTCCATTATGTTTAAATGTAGTCCATTTAATATCATTTTTATTTTTACCACCTTTAACAGTCATATAATTATTATTATATATATTTTATATTTATGAATTCAAACTTTTTAATAAATTATTTGAAACAATATCCATAAAATTCATAAATTCATTTAAACAATTTATCTCTACTATTTGTAATTCTTTAGATGTTTCACTAATTATTTCATTTATAAATCCAAATAATATATTTAATCTATCAATATTCCAAATTTTATCTAAATGTTGATAAATATTCTTTTTAATATCATAATTTACATTTAAATTATTTTCTAAAATAACATTTATTCTTGTTTCATTCTTTTCTAAAAATGCTGAAATAATACCTTTCAAATTATTAATATTATTTGTAATTTCCTCTCCCTTATATGTTTCACTTAATTTATCTAATGATATTAATACTCTTTTAAATATATCTTCAAATGAATTCTTTGTTTCATCATCCATTATATATTTTTGACAAGCATATATAATAGGAAACAATAACATATTAATATCATTCTTATTATCTCCATTTATCATTCTATATGTTGCTTGTAAATAACTTCCATCCTGAATAATTAATCTATTATTTAAAACAGATATTTTTGAATCTTTCTCTGAATATGAAAATATAAATAATTTAATAATTACCGATAATGGATCTAATATATTATTTTTTGTTGGATATATAAATTGCTTAATATTAAACATATTATTTAGATTATATTTTATTAAATAATTAAAACTTTAAATATAAATTATTATATTATGTCAAGTAATTTTTTAAAATTATTAAATAATTCATTAAAAATATGTTTTTATGAAAATAAAAAGTATAAAAAATTAGATGATGCTAATATACTTGCTCACAGTTTTTTATTTATATGTGGTTCATTTTTACATTTATCTTATTCACTTGGAACATCTGATTTTAAATATTCTAAAATCATAAAAAAATATAAAATGGTTAGAAATGGTTTTACTGATTTTATGATTATTACTGATGATGAAAAACATTACAATGTAAATAACAGTTTATGGTATTGGAAATGGAACTCTATTGAAGATTGGCATAAAATGCAAGAAGGAGATACAATATATTTTGATTATTATGGTTGGAGAATTGATTTTTTAGGAATATTCCCAAATATTTATTATTGTAGATATGCTATTTCTTAAAAAAATAATGTTGGTAATTTATATGAAATAATTAAAAATTTTTTAACATAATATATTATATGTATTTATTTCATAATGTTCGTGATGAAAAAACTTTATTAAAAATAATAAAAGATGAAAAATTAAAAGCTGGATATTTAACTGGTAATATAAATGAAGGTGATGGTATTTATTTACCTAAAGACCAAAAATTTGTATTTTTTAGTTCTATTGATAATCTTAACTCAAAATTAGATATAAGTGGTTCAATAACATTATTTTTTGATTATAAATTATTATATAATAGAACATATTATGTAAGCACATATCATAATGCTTATCCTAATGAATTATCTACTGAAAATAATGGAAAAGATTATAGCAAAAAATATAAACAATATTATAAAAAAACAAAAGATGTTTTAACAAAATTATTTAAAAATGCAATATCAAAATTACCAAAAGGTAGAGCTTTTCAAATATTTCAACAAATCGCAATAAAAAAACAATGTAATTTAAATAATTTAGTTCAAATAACATTTAATAAAAAACCATTTGATAAAGTTATTAAAATTATAAAAGATAAATATCCAGATGTTATAATTAAATTTAAAAAATAAAAATTGAAATTATTATTCTAAATATTTAGTAAAGTTTTATATTTACTTTCTATAATATGACTACAAATATAAATGATTTATTAGATTATAATGAAACAAATATTTCTAATTTAAAATTAATAATAGAAAAATTAAATTTTAATCCTAATATACTTAAACCTGTTAATATATCATATAACACAAAAAATAGAATTAATTTTAAGAATATTTTAATAGAAAGAAGTAAAATATCATCTAATCTAATAAATAAAGTAATTAATAAATTAAATAGTAAAAAATACTTATATATAAAAAATTATAATATACCTTTACATAATTTTGTTATTAATTTTCTTAATGTAGGTATAATTATTATGATAATAATAGTATTATTTTTTGATTAAAAAATTGAAATTACATTTATATAGAAAATATAATAAAATAATGAAAAATACTGATTTAATAACCTTACACACAAATAATATAGATAATTTAATAATAATAAAAAAAAATTTAAATTTTAAAAATATACAAAAAAATAATTTTTTAAATAATGATGAATATGAAGATTATAATTATTTATTAAATATTTTAATAGAAGAAGATAAAATAATAAATGAAATATTAGAAGAATTAAATAAACAAAGTTCAAAATATGAAGAGAAAAAATTTAATAAATTTATAATTTCCATTTTATTAATATTTTTATTTTCAATAATTATTTTAGTTAAAGAAATATTTATTGAAAATAAACATTAAAAATTATTCAAATTTTTAATAATTAATGTTAAAAAATATTCAATATTATAAAATAAAATAATAAAAATAAAAAGTATTAAGTAATAAATTAAATTATTATTTTTTTTAATTATTATATTTTGTTTATCATTATCATTATTTGTATTATTTAAACTTAACAATTTTTTATTTAATAATTTATTATTTTCAAATAATAGTTGTATATATTTTTCATTATGTTTATTAAAATCATGCATATCTTTAATTAATAACCATATAGCGTCATTATTAGTATTTAAATTTTCTTTTTTATTATCAATATGATTTATTTTTTTATTAAGAATTTGATAAATTGATTTTGATATTATTTTATCATTATTATTATTATTAATATTATTCATAAGTTTTTCGTATTTAATTATATTATTTTTTAATTCTTTCATTTGAGTTGTATAATTAAAATCATTAGAACAATCTAATTCTTTATTTAATTTATTTAATTTTTCAACTTGTTTATTATTAAAATCAATAATATTATTTAATTTATTGTCATTTTTGTAAAAATATTGGAATTCCATTTTTAATAACTATTTAAATATCTATAAATATCTATAAATAATTATTATCAATTTTTATTTATATATAATGTTATGTAAATATAAAAATATATTTGGAAAAGTTGGTAAAGGTGTTCATTCTTATCGTATATTTAATATTGCAATTGTTGATGTGATATTAACATTTTTATTAGCATTTATAATACAATTGTTATTACCAAAATATAATTATTATCATATTTTAATATTATTATTTATATTAGGTATTATCTTACATAGAATGTTTTGTGTTAAAACAACAATTGATAAATTATTATTTAATTAAAATTTAAATAATCATATCATAAAAAAATTGAATAATATTTTATTTAATTAAGTATTATTAGTTTATCTTAACAACTTAAAAAATGTCTATTTTAAGAGAACAACAATATTATGAAACATCTAAGGAACCTGAAACATTAAAAAGTATTTTTAATAAAATTAAAGAAGAAATACCTGAATTTGAAAATTATTATGAAATATGGTATTTAACAAATACTTTTTCTTCTAAAATAAACACCGTTGAATTTAATAGAGAAGTTAATTGTTATAATAAACAATATAATTTAATTATCAATGGTGAAAACTTTAAAATAATTTCAATAATAATAAATAATAAATTTTGCAATATTCATTATGAATATATTACAAATAATAAAAATCTATGCAATCCAATATTTTGTTTTGATTTAGATAAAGATATAAAAGAAAATGTTATTAATTTAATTCCTTTTACAAATAAATATAATAAATTTTTATAATTCATCTGTAATAAGAATACTATCTTTATAAATTTCAAAATCATTAGTATTATTATATAACTCCAAACAATTTTTTTTAACAACATCAAAATTAATATCTTTAATATAATAATTCCAAAAGTTTTTAAAATCATCAACAGTAAAAGTATTTTTTTTAGAAAAATAATAAATAATCATTTCTCTTAAATCATTATTTTCATAATTAATTCTTGTATTACAATGACAAATAATTCCAAATAAATCAGGATTTGGTAAAGCTAAATGTGTTTCATCATTCAAATTCAAAAATTTAATAAAATACAAACTACAAATATTATTATCAATAATTGAATTATCAATATTTTCCATAAATTTAGTAAAATCATCCATTCTACAACAAAATTGATTGTGATTAATATCTGGATTACCAGGGTCTGTAAAACTATACTTAATATACAATGGTTTTTTATCATCCTTAAATTTAGTTGTATTATATAAATTAATTAATGTATTAAAAGCACAACTTCTATTTTTCATCCAAATATCATTAAAATTAGCAAAAAATACCCATTGATTATTTTCAATTTCCATATTATTCAAAATATGTTTGTAATGTCTAAATTGAGAACATTTTTCTTTTTGAATAAATAATTTTAAATTTTCATCAATATATTTAGATAAATTAATAGCAATATCTTCATTATGTGAAATTGATAAATATAAATTAACTGGTAAATACTGTGTTTTCCAAGTATCTAACATCTTAATCAATAATTCATATTCCTTAACAGTATTAATATGGACCCCACATAGACAATTCATATTAATATGAATATTTGTTAATTTATATCTTAAAACAGCATAAGCATTATCATAATATTCCTTTAAATTATCATCATAAATAATTCCTAATGCCATTTTACCATCATTATCCAATAAATGACCGAATAATTTTAAATATGTCTCCATAAAATATTATATTTTTATATTTTTAATTAATTTATTCTTCAATTAAACAATCCTTTGATTTATTTTTTTTATTTGTTAATGTATAATTTAATATTATTTCTTCATCAATTATTTCATTAATTTTTGTTTTATCAAATGAAATATTTAATAATGTTTCATTATCACTATAAAATGTCTTTTTATTATAATTATCTTTATTACATATTTTTTTATTTTTTTCAGTTATATATATATCTTTTAAATACTTAATTATACCTTTAGGTATTTTTAATTTATTTATTTTAATAGTCTCATTTTTTAACATTTCAAAAGTAAAAATTACTTCATTCTTATTAAACTTAATATCATGTGTATCACTTAAAAAACTATAAACACGATTAAAACTTGCATATTTATAAAAAATTACATCATAATTTTCCGCAATACTTTCTTCATTTTCGCAAATATAAATCATCTATGAGGGGATGTTCTTAAATAATATTATACAAAATTTATTTTTACATTAAAAAAATCTTTATAATACAATTTTATGACATTTTTTTAAATCATCTATATATTTAAAATATTTACATACTAAAATTTTATATTATCTAATTTTTTTTTTATTAAATAAATATTAGTTATGATTATATCTTTTTTAAATGAACTTATTAGTTCTATATATAATAATTTTAATATTAATAAATACTCTTATAATGAAGAGTTAATTAATGAAAATTTAGAAATATTTTAAACAATATTTGTATATTGAAAATTATTAATATTAAATTTATAAACATAATATGTAATAATTATTATAATATTACATATAAAATTAGAAAGCATAATTCCAATCATTATTAATAAATTTAAATAATAAATCTTATAACCTTCTTCTAATAAATCAGAAATTTCATCAATAAAATAACAACTTTGTATTAAGAATATAATTAAAAATACATTATTTATTATAAATACATATTCATTTAGAATTTCATAAATATATAATTGTCTTTTAAATGCTAATTTAAAAATTTCATAATAATTATTTGATAATAATATACCACTAAAATTTAAAAATAACATAAAATTTAATGAATAATAATCTATTTTTTTATCTAAAATATCAGTAATTAAGTTTAAATTTATTATTGTTATAATAGTTATTATAACTAAAAATACAATAAATAAATAAAATTCATACATATTTTACTATTATTTATTATTTTATTGTTATTAAATTTCAATTTTTTCTTATTATTATTTTTATTATAATCAATATAAATTGTATTGATTATAACAATAAAAAAATTTTAAAATATATTTTTAATTTAATTCTAATTTATTTTTTAATTTTTCAATATCTTTTTCAATATTTTTATAATGAAAATTTTCATCACTATAAGAAGTAGCTAATTTTTCTTTTGATAAAATCCATCCAACATTATTATTTTCTATAAAATAATCAGAAATCTTTTTTGCTCTTTTATAGTGAAACTCTGAAGTGCAAATAATTATTTGATCGTAATATTTTGTTTTAATTAAATCATTAATATGATAAAAATTTTCAACAGTATTTGTTGAAACATCATCAATATAATATCCTGTTTCATTTAAATTTAATAAATCTAACATTTTTTCAGCTTCACTTTTTTCATTATTATTATTCTTATTTCCACCTGTTAAAAACAATTCAAAATTAACATCATCATAATGATTTTCATTCATAAAATCAACAACAGTTAAAACACGATCATTTAATAAAAAATTAATATTAGAACCCAATATAATAATTAGAATATTAAACATCATTTTGGAAACTTAATTAACAATATAATTAATTCATTATCAATTTTTATTTACATATCAGGTATTTCAATAACATCTATTTTATATGTTTCATTATTTATTTTTTCAATAATTTCATTTTCATCTCTTTTAACTTTTCCAACAACATAATGCAAATCATAATCATAAACGGTTCCTGTCTCAACACAATACCAATAAAATTGTTTATCACCACTATCAGTTATTCCATTTATTTTAATTACTTTTGTTCTAACCGAATATGAATTTAAACTATTAGAACCATTATTATATAATTTTAAATCTTCATTTATATCTTCTCTATAAGCCGGACCTGGATTTTTATCTAAAACATTTTTTTCATTAAATTTAAAACATTTATATGTATATTTTCTCATATTATCATTTTTAGCTAATTCACAATCAACAGCTACTTCTTTCATAGCATCATAAAAACTTTCTAATACATTATTTTTATTTCTTGCTGAACTTTCAATATCATTATCAACTGTTTTTAATTTATTATCATCTATATTTTTACTATTTCCTTCAATATATTTTTTATTTTTAACGCTATTGTATCTAAATACATAAACAACTCTTTCTTCAATTGGTAACATTTTATGAGAACAACGGCGAATACCACGACCAATTAATTGTTCTATTTTTGCTTCATTCCAATAAGGTTCAATAATATGTATTTGTCTAATATTATATAATGTAATACCCTCAGCACCAGCAGAACTGAAAAATATAATTTTCATTAATTTTCCATCAACATTATCTTTATCTTGTTCTATTTGTTGAACTAAATCTCTTTCTTTTTTATCAGCATCTCCAGTAAAATCACCATATTTAAAATAGTCTTTTGATTTTTTATCATCATATTTATTATAACCAAAATATTTTAAATATATTTTTACCATTGTCATTCCTTCTAAAATTATATTTTGCATATAATAAATAATAGGTCCATCACTTTTAAAGGAATAAAATATAAAAGCCATATATTTACAAGAACATTTTATTAATACTTTTATTAACTCTGATTTATTCTTTTCATTTTTATTATATTCTTCAAATGTTTCATATTTTTTAAAATTGTTAATATCATTCTCAATATTATTCTTTGTTTTTTTATCTTTTTCATATATATTATCAAAATACTTTTCAACTTCTTTTTTATAAAACTCTAACATTTTTATATATCCTTTTTCATTGTCTGTTATTTCATCATTTTCTAAATTTCCATCATTTATTTTTTCCAATAATCTATTACTTATTTGAAATGTTGAAGCTTTTGGACGACTTTCATTATTAACATCTACACTAATATCTGGTAATACAAAATTACTTGCTCTTCTAATATATTGTTTATAAGTATTACTTTCATATGAATTTAATTTTGCTTTTTTAGCAATTTCATTTTCATAATCTTCCCAATAATTATATTTATTAGTTTGATAATCACTCATTTCAACATCAATATGATTTGTAATTTTTTTAGCATAAACACCATAAATTGAACCTGGTTTATAATAACTAACTAAACCCATAATTCTTCTTTGAAACATATTTTTTGATTTTGCATTTAAACTTTTAATTCCTATTGATTTATCTACAAATATTTTTGAAAACATATTTTCACCCCCAGGAAAAATATCAGGTCTTAATAGATTAAATAAAACTGCTAATTCATAAGGTTCATTCATTGCTGGTGTAGCTGTCATACATAATATTTTACAATTATTCTCTTTTTTATCTTTTAAAATTTCATTATATATTGATAAAGCATTATTTTTATTTGCTCTCATATTTGAAAGAACACGACTAATAAATATTTGACTTTCATCAATAATATATACATTTTTATTTGAAAAATCTGATATTTTTTTTTCTTCTTCAAACGCTTTTTTTGCATTTGGACTATCATAATTTACAAAATGAATTGAACTTTTCATTCCTTCCATATTTTGCTTATCTAACCATTTATTTAATTCACCCTGCCAATTTGTTCTAATACTTGATTTTATTAATATAAAAAAATTGGTATTTGGATCACTTAAATATAACATATTCATTAAAACAATAGACTTTGATGTTTTACCAGTTCCTACATCATGATATAATAATAACGAATTATTACTTGATTTATAACCCATAAATTTTGAAATAAATTTATCATATTCTTTATTACTTTTTTTTAAATTTAAATCATCACAAGGATCTCCACTTAAATCATAACTTTTGGGTATAACAAAATTTTTATAATTTTTCATTACATATGATGGAAATAATTTTCCATTGATTTTTAAATTAATTTTTTTTTTTTTTTTAAATGCATCGTCCATAATATTATTATATATTTAATATAATAAAAATATTATTTATATTATATGAATAAGTTTAAAAATAATAATTATTTTATATATTTATAATATACATTTATGATTTAAAGAAATAAATAAATTTTCTACTTCATTTATTTTTGGATTTTTTTCATCATGTGTTGTATTTAATATATATTGTTCAATTAATGATGTTAAAATTCCATTTGGAAAAAATTGACTATTATATGTTGAATTTTTAAATAATGTTCTTAATGATAATGATTTTGAATTATTTTCTAAAGTTATAATATGATGCCAGAACCAAGCTGGAATAAATAATATTTCATTTTTTTTTAATATTATATCATAATGAGGTATATATTTTAATTCATTATCTCTTATTTGTCTTTTACAAAAATAAGAAAAATATGATCTCCAATTATTTTTCATTGGAAATACATATTCTGTATTATCCGGATTTACTAATATCCATCGTTTTTTACCACTTATTTGAATATTTATTGTAGAATTTAATTCATTATGAATACCTGTTATATCACCTTTTTTATTTTCAAAATAATTTCCAAATAGTATATTATAATTTAATAAAGGTATTATATCTTTGACATAATCTTTTTTTATTGTATGATTAAATATTGAATAATCTTCATTATTAAAATCTTCACTTTTTTTATTTTCATATTTTAATGTTTTTCTATTTTCAACAGATATCAAATCATAATTTTTTATAATAAATTTATTATAATCTTTAATTTTTAAATTTTCATTATTTTCTAATTTTAAAATCAATGGTTCTTTAAAATTTAATGTATTATTTTTTAATAAATCAAATGTTATATTTTCAATATTTTTTATTTTTATTGTATTTATTTTTTGTTTTTTAAATTTTTTATTACTTTTAATACTTTTATTAAGTTTATTACAATGAAAAATATAAATATATTCAAATACTAAATAAATCATAAAAAATATAATTATATATAATATTAATTTATAAGTTTTCATATATTATATATTATATATTTTTTATCATTTTATTTTATAATGCCAATTATTTTAAGTTATAATGTAAGATGGAATTCTGATAAAACACAAATAAAAAATATTTTAAATAACATAGATAATGTATTAAATACATATGATATTGATTTTATGTTATTTCAAGAAGCATATTTCTATAAAAAAATTTTAAAATTAATAGACCTTAAAAAATATAATTATCATTATCATAAAAGTGATAAAGATATTTTAATAACCATTTATAAAAATAATTATACAATAAAAAATGTTTATGATGGTGAATTTGAAAAAGGAAGACCTTTCTCAATATTCTATTTTCAAAATAAAATAACTAACAATTATTTCCTATTTATTAATTTACACGCAGGACATCATCCTAATATTAATTATCATATATTTAAACCCATAAATGAAATAACAAAAAATTTAAATATAAAACCAACACAAATTATTATGGGTGGAGATTTCAATAAAAATATTAAAACAAAACACGAAATAATCACCAAAAATAAAACTTTTAAACTTAAATTTTTAAATAATAATGAAAAAACTTGTTGTAATATTAATAACAAAAGATTATATTTTACAATAGACCATATAATCTCATCAAAAAAACCAATCAAAAAAATTGTTTATAAAGGTAAATCACCAGCTTCCGATCATTTATTAATATTAGTTGAATTAAATGAAATTTAAACTATAATATTGTTTTTTATTTCCAATAAATATTTTTTAGTATATATTTTTTTCGTATTAAATATCTTCTTTTTTAATCTTCTATGATTTTTAATAAATGATACTGCATATGAATATTTATCTTTTTTATTTTTAATAATAAAAAAATGAATTTTTCTATTATGTATCTCTATTCCATATTCCTTTGTTAATTTATTTCCATAATTATATACACCTATATCATTTCCAAACAAAATTTTTGAAACATTAATATAATTATTTAACTTATTTTTATCTAATTGATGAACTGCTTGATAAACATAATTGTTAAACATATTTATCTTGTCTATTTCCTCTCTTAAATTTAAAGTTGGTAAATTAAAAGGATTTGTATAATATTCCATATTTAATTGAATAATTAAAACTTTGTTTATTTATATATATATAATTATATGAACAAGACATTAAATATTAATTATATTACTAATATAAATCAAGTAAAACTTGATTTTAATAAATTTATTAAAAATATCCCTTTTGAAAAACAAAGTAAATATTACACAGATTTAAATAAACAAATTATCAAAAATATTCCTGATTTTGTTATTAAAAATAATAGTAATTTAATTCTTAAAGCAAATAACCTATTGAATAAATACTTGAATAATACACTAAAAGAAAATAATAAATTAAATACTTGGAATATATGTTTAACAGAAAATAATTTTATGTTTGATTTTCCTTTTACATTAGGCTCAATAATATTTATTCCCTTAAATTATAATAATTATATGTTAAAAAATAATAAACAAGAATTATTAATCACATTTATACACGAACAAATACATATATACCAAAGATATAACCTTTCTAATTGGAATAATACTATACTAAAACATACTAATTGGAAATTATGCAATTTTAAAACTTTTAATGATATGATATTAAACCCTGACACATTTTATAAAAATTACTCTTATTGTTATACATTAAATAATAAACAATATTACGGATATATTGGTAATAATTTTGATATAATATGGATTGATATTAATACCAATAATAAATACACTAATGAAAAATTACCCAAACAAGAACACCCCTTTGAAGAATACGCTTATTCTTTATCAATAGATATTTCAAAAAAAAATTGAAAAATATTTTCTCTGGGCGGTTATAATAATTAAAGATTATAATAAAACAATCTACTGTTAAAAAAACTTTTACGCAAAATGCAAGCTCCTCAAACTCCTTCTCCTTTGACACTTCCTCCATCGGTTGAATGTCCGGGTGCTCCTGTGAAGAAAGGAAAAAATAATGTTCTAGTAGGTTTTTCGTCTTCTCTAAATCTTGGACCTATTTTTAAAAGAGTTATTGATGATCGTTTCACCACACCACCAAGACAAAGAACTGTTCCAAGAAACACAGCACCTCAAAGAAAGAAAAAATGATTAAATTATTTTTTCTTTAAACTTTAATTATTTTATATTGTTTGGTTTGTAGCCTATTCAATTGAAATCATTTTTTTTATATAATATTATTATAAATGAGTAATTGTCACATTGTTAATAATAGTAATTTACCGAATACATATTATGGATCAAGAGGTTCTGGTGATGTTGGTGAAGTTTTTAGAAATCGTTCATTTGGTGGTGCTATGTCTAATAGAAAATTTACAAAACAACAAGTTATGCCACATAAATTACAACCAAGAGAAATAAGAGAGGGGGAAGTTTCTATTAATTTAAATGATAATAAACCAGAAAGATATATGCCACCATTAATTCCCAGAATTCTTGGAAGCACTGAAAATCCTGAATATCGTTCTGGGTATATGTCAAATTTAGATTATGTTGAAATTCCAGAAAATAATAATTATACACAATATTTTTTTCCAATGCAAGAATTACAAAAAATAAAATTTAAAGATGAAAATAATAAAAATAATAATACTAATAATTATCAAGAAGTTATTCATACTATAAATGGATTACCTATTAAAAAAGTTAAAGATGATGATGTAAGAGGTGATTATGTTAAATATCCATTTAATGATGAACCATATAAATTTCTGGATTATAGATATAAACACCCAGATATGATTGTTGAGAGTTTTTCTAATTTTGCAAATGTTGCTAATAACTATAATGAAATTAATTCACCAGACAATTTTGTTAATTCAACAATGAAGTTTAGAGAATGTATAGAAAAAGAAAATAATAGACCTACAAATGACCCTATTGTAGAAAATTTTGAAACTAATGATAGACTTACTAACGATAATGAAATTAAAAAAGAAAAGTATAAACAAGATAATTTAATGTTGTATGTTATTTTAATTATTCTTTTATATATTATTTTTAGTTTTTAATAATAAATATATATAGAATATTATATAATTAATGTCATTAATACCTGATGTTGCTACAATTCCTTATGATAATTCATTTGATATTTTAACTGCTTTAGATAAAGATAATGTCAATCGTTTTGCTTTATTAAATAGTAATCAAGAAGTAAATGCTGAGCCATTTGATGTAGTAAATCGTGATGATCGTTTTTATTTTTTTTTAAATGAAAATAATATTGTTGAATATGTAGGTAATGAACCTTCTGAAGAAGAAATTATTATTGATAATGAAATGGATATTGATATGGAAAATATTGATATAAAAAATATTGATATGGTTAGTGAAGGTTTTATGAATTTAAATAACAATGAAGATTTAATGTTAATTATAATCTTTATTTTATTATTAATTTTTGTTTTATGTTAATTTTTTTATTGTTAATTATAAAAAATTCAAATTGTTTCAAATTTATGACAATCTAAAGTATCACCATTACCATCATCTACTATTTCCAAACAATCTTCACAATATATTCCTTGTATATATACACTAACTAATAATTCTTTTTCTAAACCATTCGCACCACATTCATCACAATATTTATTTTTCATTTTTTCTAATCTTTTTTCTTTTTTTATTTGACTTTGTATTTCTCTTTGTTTATATACTTCATCACTTTCGGAATATGGATTTTTTTCAGAAAATTCCCACAACCAAACTTCTGGTTTGTAAATATATAACTGTTTTTTTCGTTTTTTAATACTTTTATGATGTAATCCTATTTTATCACATAATTTATGTATTTTTTTTCGTTCATTATTTGTTAAACCTTTCAGTATCAAAGTATATTCATTTTCTAAAACTATTTCATCATTTTTAGAACTAAAATTTTTTTTATCTATAAATTTTTTTAATATATGAAAATAATTATTATTTTCGTTAATATCAAATTTTTTTATTGTATCATTCCACAACATTTCATGTGTTTCTTTAGAAATATTATTTTTATAATCATTCCAATTTGTTTTTATATTTTTAATATTTATATCTTCCATTTTACTTATTTAATAATATATTAACAATTATTTATATTGCTTTTTAATATATTATATTTTTATTTACTTTAATATCTTCTTTAATTAAAAAAAAATTGAAATAATCAAAGTATAATCTTTTATAATAAGTATTAAAATGGAATTTTTTGACAACAGTGATATTTATATTTCTCCTACTGAGGAAGAAATCACTATTAATAAAATTACTGAATTTATTAAAGAAAATATTGATGGAACACAAGATGATTATTTAAAATATTTTTATGATAATTATTTTATTAATGATAATATTAATAGTCTATTAAATAAATATAATTATAAAGAAGAACAAAAATATCCATATTTTATTGATGGTATTAGATATGAAGTAATAACTGAAAGTATTATATTAAATATTATAAAAATGAATAAATTACATAAAAATAAAATAGAAAATAATGCTGATTTAGATAAATTTTATAAAAGATTAATATTAAATATTTCTTTAACAAAATTAAATAAAACTTTAGATTTTAAAACTACTAATTATAATGATGAAACAATATATAATTTTATTGATTTTTGTTTAATTAAATATGAAATTGAAAAAATAGATGAAACTTCTTTTGAATGTTTAACTAGGAATTTGTTCTATTTATAATGTTTCTAAACCGGTTATTAAAAAATTAAAAAATAGAAATATTCAAAAATTTTACACAAATGTTATTCAATCTCATTCATTTATTATTAAAAATGAAATTTCAAAAAATATTGATATAAAACAATTTTTTAAATTTTTAGATGGATTATATTTTGATAGAGATGATGGTTATAGAATACCACCATTAGATTTAAATAATATAAGTGAAACAACTAATTTAAATTTATATGAATACTTTCAAAATACACCTAAACAAGTTAATTTGATATGTTTTATTGAAAATCAAAGACAACCTTCTGTTGAATTAAGAACAGATATAAAATTATTTTATAAATTTATTAATATTTCTAAAATATTTCATGCTATTGGTTTTAAAGTAATTGTTATGTGTTCTAAATTTGGTATAAATAACAATAATCAAACCTGTATTATCAATAAACCTTATAAATTTAATGAAATAGATAATTTTGATTTATTATTAAATAAATATACTATTAATTGTATTAACTTCTATTTAGATGTAGATTTTGAATGTCTTTAAAAATTGAAAAAATGTTTCTTTATCAATCAAATATAAATATGAATATAAACACTGAATATTTAAACAACAAAACTTATATATTACAAATTAAATATTTAAATGAATTATTACAAAAAATAAATATATATATTAATAATTATAATATTGGTTCTTCAATTCAATTTGAATATACTAATAATTTTTATGAATTATCTACATTAATCCAAGATGATTATATTATAATTAATTTAAAATTATTATATGAAAATGATTTAGACACTTTATTTAATAATTTTGATAATTTAAGTTTATAAAATATTTATGTATCGAACATATATAATAATTTATTTGGTGTTAAATTTAATTTTTTACAAATTTCAACTATCATCATTGTATCACCTTTAGCTTGATGTGTTTGTTCTATATTTGTATTAAAAATAAAATTATAATGGTCTATTAATTTATTAGTTTTACAATTAATATTAAATTGCCTTAAAAATATTTTACTATCTGCTTTTAAAATATCTTTTAAATTTAAAATATTATTATATTCTAATACTTTCAAGTCAAAATTATTACTATTGTGACCTATAAATAATGGATTATTACAATATTTTAATATTTTATTCATATCATTTTTTATATTATCATAATTATTATCAGCATTTATTAAATCTTCATTCGTTATTCCTGTTAAATTTGTTATAAATTCTTTCAATTTTGTTTCTGGTTTTATAAATCCAGAAGATACACCACTATTAAAATTATATTCATAAAAATAACGGTCAATTATTTCATGTTCTTCTATTGGACTAAACAAACCACGTTCTACTGTTATATTTGTTTCTAAATCAAACATTATAATATTATTTTTCATTTTAACATCTAAAACATCACAAATAAAACAATTTAAATCCCAAGCATTAAAATTATTATCAAATATAACTTTATATTTATATCCATCTCTTAAATTCCATATTTCAATATCTTTTTCATTAATCCAATCTTGATGATATAAATTATAATATAATAATACTTGAATTATATATTTTATATCTATTGATGAAGTAAATTTTAATTCTATTATTTTATTTTTATTAACTATATCTAATACTCCTAATAAATTTATATTGTTATGTTTTATCATTTTTTGAAATTCAAAATCATTTAAATCTTTTGTTAATATATTTATTTCTTCTACAAATAAATTTAATTCATTAATATGTTGTGTAAAATCATTTTTTAACAAAAATTTACATTCATTTTCAATTTGATAATAATATAATGTTATATTAAACATTATTTTTTCAAAATTAGTATTATTTAATAATTCTTTATACAAATTTTTTATATATTCTTTATTTATATAACAACCTATATTTTCAATAATATATGAAACAACTTTTATATCTACATCTTTAAAATATTTTTCATATAATTTTTTATTTTTTTTGTTTATATTATTTAAACATACTAAATTTGTTGTTTTATCAATTTCAAATTTTTCATAAAATTTTTTCTTATCTTTTTCTTCAATAATTATTGTTTCATCAATTTTATTTATATATTTATCTAAATATTCATCAATTAAATCATTGTTTTTGTAATATAAATATTCAAATATATTTTCAATATATAATCCATATAAAGTAGCATATTCATCATTATCTATTATATTTACTTTATTTATATCATATAACTTTTCTTTTTCTAAATTATATTTAAATTTATTTTCAAAATCAAATATTTTATTTTCACTAAAATATTTTTTATCATTTAATATTTCAGTGACAGCAAAAGTTGTTGTTTTATCTCTTAAATTTAATTTTTCTGTAAATATTTTATATTTATCATTTTTATTTATTAAATCATTTGGAATATGATTAAATATAAATTTATTATTTAAAATATAAATTATTAATTTTTCTTTTGCTCTTGTCAAAGCAACATACCATAAATATTTAAAATCTTCATATTCTTCTAATGAAGGCATTCTTGAATATGTTGTTAAATGATAATTTATAACAAATGTTTTTTTAAATTCTAATCCTTTAGAACTATGTACTGTTAATAAATTTATATGGTCTTCAATTATTGGTTTATTTTTTTTTAAAGTTAATGTTTCATTATCAATTTTAAAATATTTATTAAATTTAATATTATTTTCTTCTAAAATATTTATAATACTATTTAATCCAATACTAATTGGTTCTCCATTCTCAGTAAATATAGATTTTCTAACTGAACCAATTATTGCGATT
>Ga0209151_1000316_pt1 | contig 38539 bp, 39 predicted proteins | sample SaaInlV_DNA_165m_FD_184688 | JGI IMG/M metagenome (GOLD analysis project Ga0209151, IMG submission 184688) | Marine microbial communities from expanding oxygen minimum zones in the Saanich Inlet - SI075_LV_DNA_165m (SPAdes) (version 2) | ecosystem: Environmental > Aquatic > Marine > Unclassified...
CATTTGAATCATTTGAATCATTTGAATCATTTGAATCATTTGAATCATTTGAATCATTTGAATCATTTGAATCATTGCCTCTTAAATAATGTGTATGATTTACATGATTTGAATCATTTGAATCATTCGTATCATTAAATATATTTTTTATTTTTTTATTATTGATAACAATATGAAAAATGTTATCAATAAATTTTTTTGAATGTATTGATTTTTTTGAATATAAATTCTTTTTTAAATTGTAATTAAACAAATTAAAAAATTGTGTAGTAAAATTATTTATATATGTATTAACATCTATATATAATTTAAAATTTTCATCTTGTTTGGTTATATTACATGTTTTATTGGAAATATAACTATATGTGTCATAATATAAAATATTTATTTTATTAAAATCGTTAATTTCATTAAAATAGTTAATTTCATTAATGATTTTAATATCATCATTAATATAAAATAAAGAAGACATGTATACTATTTTATTAGTATTTATCATGATGTTATTTTTAATAGAATCAGAAATATATTTATTATTTGATAATACTATACGTATATGTTTATATATCTCATTATTATATTTATCAATTATATAGAATTTCGGGTATTCAATATAATCATTATATTTTGATATTAATGCCGAAACCAATGTTATTGCAATTATTGTGTATAAAATCATTATGTTATAGTTATTGTTAATAATACAATAACAATCAATTTTTATTTACTTCTATTGAATATACACGATTGAATATACACCGTTTCCAAAATTGTATTATTGCAAATAATAATCAAAATTTAAAATAAATTGATTAAATGGTATATGTCCATATGTTAATTTTTCATTATTGTCGAATCCTTTTAAACAATAAATATCATCATCATCTATTGTTATTCTTATACATAATAATGAATTATATAAATTATATAGATTTTCCAATGGTATTACAATATTGTTTTCATTAAGACCATTTAATTTATTTATTTTAATGGTCTTTGCTTTAAATAAACAAGTTTTAGCAGGATTTGATACCTTTATATTATCATTTCTATATGGTATAATATTATCTCTATTATTAAATGATTTAGATGGTATCTGACCATGTAATTCAATATTTATACATAAATTAATATTTTTATATAAAAATTCATTTATATTAGGTGTAATACCTAATATATTTGCTTCTTCATATTTAGTATCATTAATATTTTGCATAATATTCCAAGATAAATTTGTTAAAATTAAATTATTATACTTAGATGTACTGTTTTTAATATTTATTGGTATTCCTGATGGTGTATAATCAATTGGAAAATATTGAATATCTGTATTATCATATATATTTGTAAATTTTTCTACTCTTTTTTGATGTATAAAATTATAAGATGAATATTCATTAATTTCTAATATATTTGGCGATAAATAAAAACTATCAAATACTATTTTATTTCCTATTTCATTATTTTTCATTATTTTTAAATTATTAGAAGATGACATATTTTTATCATTTAAATCAGTTATATTTGTTTTTTTAATACCATATAATAATGTTTTTTTTGTCTTACATGTATAATCCTTTAACATATTTTTCAAATCTTGAATCAATTCTTCATCAATATTTGAATTTCCAGGAGGTCCAGGAGGTCCAGGAGGTCCTCTTAATCCAGGCATTCCTCTTGGGCCATCAATTATATTATTTTGCTTTTGATCATTAGAAATACCTTCATTATTTCTATTATTAATTAAATTATCAATAAGATCAACACTTTCATTAATATTTGTATCATTAATATTTGTATCATTTACATTATTAAAAGTTCCTCTATTTGTAGATGGATTTTGATGAGATCGTTGTCGAGACTGTTGTTGGGACCACTGTTGATACTGTTGTTGTGTAGGTATTGTATTATTATTTGTATTATTATTTGTATTATTATTTGTATTATTATTATTATTACGCACATAAACTTTATTTTTTTTATTGTCATAAAACAAACTCATTATATATATAAATATAATATTTGTCTTATATAACCTAAATTTTTACTAACTTATTATTTTTTATTTTTGCTATTATAATTGGATTTCCTGTTTCAATTGATTTCTTATCATAAATCATTCCTTCTTCATCAATATATAATGGTTTAGCTTTTTTTATTTCTATATCTACTTTTTTCTTATCAGTATCACTGTATAAATAAAAATTTTTACTTTTCATATCAATCAAATAAACTTTATTATTAAAATAAACACCTTTTATTAATTTTTTTTGAACAGTTTTTTTATTTTCAACGGTATTTAATAATGAAAAATCATCTATAATATTAGGATAATAGCTAAATCCTTTAGCATTTCTTCCATGAGTATAACAACGATAATCACCCTTAATATTTCCTGAATTTAATGTACAATCAATAGCTGATTCCTTAAATAAATGTAATATTTTATCAATTAATTTCTGTTTCTTTAGTGATATATCTTCAATATACTCATCTGTTGTAATTTTATCTTTTGAAACTAATGAATCTTTAGAGGAAAATACTGAAAAATATCTATATATTTCAATATTTCTATCTTTTGGTGGTAACAACAAATGACTATCCCTTCTAACACCCCTTCCAATAATTTGTCTTATCTTCATTTGATTCCAATATGGTTCAAGTATATGAATCTGTCTAATATTTCTTAAATCTAATCCTTCAGCACCAGCTAATGTAGCTAATATTATTTTAATAAATTTACCCGTTTTATTTTCATCACTTGCAAATACTTCTAACATATTTTTCTTTACTTTATCATCTTCATCACCAGAATATATAGCATATTTTGGATCATTATTATCACTTCCAAATGACGAATATCCATTAAAATCTAAAATTTTAGAAAATATTTCAACACCCTCCAATGTTCTAAAATTCGAATAAATAAATACTAATCCTTTTGACTGATTAACATTCTCTAATAATAATTTAAATTTTGGGGATAATTTATCAAGTCCTTCTTCCCCTGGTGTTAAATATGTAGAACCATTCAAAATTAATTTATTTAATGCTGTCTCTATTCTTTTTTTATAATCTTTTGTAATTTTTCCATTATTATTTAATGCTTCTTCGCGTTCTAATAATTTATTAATATCTTCTGTAGTTTTACCATTTTTATTATTTTTAAGACTAATAATAAATTTTTTATCTGGATAAGGTCGTTGAATGTCTTCTGGAAATACAAAATTAGATGATTGTCTTGAAAAAACTCTGAACATTGATTTCGTTTTTTTTTTTGATTTTTTATTGGATTTACCACCCTTTTCAGAAAGTCTTTCTTTGTTTCTTAATATTTCATATATTTGAAATTGATAGTTACTCATTGGTATTCTATAATAATCTTTATGAATAACGTCCGGATAATTACCTTTATTTGAACTATAATAACTAATTAAACCAATCATTCTTCTTCTAAATATTTCTTCATTTTTTAATAATATTTCTGTTTTACTTTCTTCTAAAAAATATTTTCTGAATACATCTCCATGTTCTTCAATTGGATATAATGAATATTTTTTTATATCTAAATATCTTACTTCCAAATATATATTACACGTTTCTTCAATATATTCTAAAACATTTCTATATTCATCATGATAACTTTTTATATTAAGTATAAATTCAATAGATTTATTAATTCTATTCACTTTTGCAGAATCAATATATTTATTTTCTACTAATTTTTGTTCTAACATATTATAATCTTTTATTCCAAAAGTAGATGGTGTATTTATTATTCTATAATAGATAACTTCATTATAACCATTTAATATATTACATAAAATACCAACTTCAAATATATCATTAATTATTGGAGTTCCACTTAATGCTATAATTTTGGTATTATTCGCATTCATCAATAAATTATATATTTCCATTCCTGATTTACCACCACCTTCTATTCCACTCATTATAATTGATATTAAATTATGTACTTCATCAATAATAATTACCTTATTATCTAAACTTCCTATACTTTTTAAATCTTTTAATACATATGCTGAATTATAAGATACAAATGTATATTTTTTTTTATATTTATCACTATTTGTTTTATATTCATCATCACCACAATACATTAATCCTTTATATATAAAATTATTTTTCAATGAAGCAGGTAACATTACAATAATATTTTTATCTTTTTTTAAATGTTCTGCTATTGTTATTGAAGTACATGTTTTTCCTGTTCCTAATCCATGATATAATAAGATTCCTTTATATGGACTATTATTACTCATAAAATTTTTTAACAATTGTTGATAATTATACGGTATGTATTTAGTAGTTTTTACTTCTTCCTTTCCTGTTGCTCTAAATTTTATAAAAGTTTTATTAAACCATTCAATAAATTCTTTTTTATTTGTTGATGTATAATTTATTTTATTTGAATTTAAATTATTCATATTACTTATAAATAAATAATATAATTATTTAAAATTAATTTATAATATTATTACTAATGAGTATAAATTATATTTCACTAGGAAGTTTTTGTCACCCAAAAATGTTTTTAAGAAATACAAAACGAGAAATATCACGGTCATTACCATTTGATTTTCATTCAAGTCCAAACACTTACTCAATTTATAATATTCTAAATAAATTGTATAAAAATAAATCCTATATTCATGAATTTAATGAAATATTATTCGAACATGAACACAATGGTTCTAATAAAAAAGAATTAGCTATATCAGATAACGAAGGTGTTTTTTTCTTGCATTTTTTTGACACTGATGATAAGATAAATAACAATACTACATATCCAATGAAAGTAAAAGATAATATAAATAATGATAAAATTATTGAAATACAAAATAAATTTAAAAAAAGATATGAGGATTTGTATAAAGTATTAAATAGTAAAGATGATATATTGATATTTCTACGAATTGAAAATTATGAAAATAAAGTATGGAATATTGATCTTCCAGCTTTGGTTAATTCTATAAAGCAATTTAATCACCCAAATAAATTTTTAATTTATACACAACCCGCAATTGATAAAAAATTAGATTTTAATGTATCAAAAAAAATTAATTATGATTATGGTTTCCCAATTATATTTCATAAAATTTTATTTGATGAAAAAATATCTTCAGATAAAATATATAAAGATAAATTTACAAATTGTATATTAAACTTTGAAAGTATCATTAAGAATTGCGTTTTAATAAAGTATAATGGATATAATCTTGATTCAGATATAACTTATTATTATTACTTTGATGCAAAAAATAAATTACTAATAAAATTAAATGATATTAACGTTATCTACCGCGTGGACACAATCACTAATAAATTATTGAAATTTAATTATAATAATAATTTATTTATATTTTTAAAAAATAAAAATAATGTATTTGAAAAAATTTCTTAAAATACACCATAATGTTTTAACGCATTCTCAGCAGCTTTTTGCTCTGATTCTCGTTTCGCCTTAGCTATTCCCTCTCCTACTATATTCCCATCTAAATCTTTAACACGTGTGTGAAATTTTCTATTTGTTACACCCATAGATGATATATTATTTTCTACACCTACATGTTCATATATTGGTAATTTACCATCAAATTCTTTTTGAAAATACCTCATTAACTGATCTTTATAATTATCATCTCTTAAAATAAGCTCTGTTATATCAATATAACTCTCAATTACATGAATTAAAAATTTTTGTACTAATTCATATGCCGCACCCATCCCTATATTTTTGCTGAAATCATTTATCATGGCACCTAAAAATGCTTCAAAACAATCTTCTAATAATTTAGAATTCCTTCGACCATTGCATATTATTTCCACATGTTTTGATATGATTATATATTTATCAAAATGTAATGCTAATGCCAATTTACTTAATGTTTCCGTTTTAACCAATCTTGATCTTATTTTCGTTAAAAATCCTTCATTGTGATCTGGAAAACGAATATATAAATAATATGCGATGATAGATTGAATAAATCCATCACCTAACCATTCTAATACTTCACTTGAATCTTCTTGAAGTCCTAATATATCATCATTTCCTTTTACGCTATCTATATTCCCAAAATATTTTCTATTTTTTACAAAGTCACTACTTGATGACATTGATTTATGTATAAATGCTTTCTGCCAAATGTCCAAATTAAATATAGACATATTTATTCCATTTTCTTGTAATATTCTTTCAATTTCATCTTTTGTTATTAAAAAATTAGATTCATTGTATACTGGATAAATCTTTTTATCATTTTCTAAAATATAATTTTCTGTCATTATTTGTAATTATGAATATATCTTTAGGTATATTCAATTTCTTTTTTTTATTTAAAAAAAATCAAAAAAATATTATAATATAATATGTATGACAATGAACTAAATAGTTTGGAAAGTAGTTCAAAAAATGATATAATAAATATAATAAATACAATAGATAATAATCAAAAAACTATAAAAAAAGCAATTATTTATTTTTTAAAGAAAGAACAATTATACATTCCGTGTGAAATTGACATACATGTAAGTATAACTGGTGCATATATTAATCTAATTTATACAAATATTGATATTACATTAGTATTTGTTTGTCATTCTATAAAAAATGATGAGAATACAAAATCCATATATTCGAACATAATGCATTGTAAAGTAATTCAAACTTCTACAAAATATTTGCTTGGATATAGTGAAGTTTATATTAAAAATAATATATTTATGTTTAAACAACCACATGACGACTACCAATATAATAAATATTTTATAGTGTATAAAAATATTGACTATTTTTTTTCTATTTTTAATTCAATTAATGATCTTTGGGGTATAAAAAATGGTGGTGGGAAAAATATAAAAATTAATTTTAAAGATTATACAGTTTTAGAATTAAAAAATATATGTAAAAAATATAAAATTAAAAATTACTCGAAACTAAATAGAGATGATTTAGTTTCTTTAATTAAAAAAAATAAAAATATATTTTTTACACGAACTTAAATATTCAATGGTTAGAAAAATTTGAACAATTAGAACGATGTAAAATACTTTCTTCTAAATATATATGTCTTTATGTATGTATTCAAATTCTTTTTATTCAAACATAATATTTTTATTACATAAAGAATTATTATATATAAAAATATATATGTCAATAGTTTGTAAAATTGATGACCCAATAGTTTGTAAAATTGATAACAGAGAACGTGATTTAATACAAAAATTTGATATATTAAATATACAAATTGAAAAAAAAAATTTAGATATAGGTGATATTCATATCTGTTCTGATGAAAAATTATTGGTTATTATTGAACGTAAAACATATGATGATTTAAGCACATCAATAAAAGATGGTCGATATAAAGAACAGAAAAATAGAATTCTTAATAGTATTCAGAAGAATGTGCGTAAAATTTATTTAATAGAGGGTAATAAAAAGGATTTTACATTATCGCAAAATATTTTGGAAAGTACAATTATTAATACTATTATGCGTGACAATATTCATGTATTCGTTACTAAAAATATTGATGAAACTATTAAATTTATAAATACTATTTTAAAAAATATTAATAAATATAAAGAAAATATTATTAATGACCAATGTAATATAGAAACAAATAATACATTAATTCATTCTGTTAAAAAAAATAATATGAATAGTGAAACATGTTTTATGAATATGATGAACGGTATACCAGGTATATCTAAAAAAACGTCTTCAATATTTATTACTAAATTTAAAAATATTCATAATATGTTTTATCATTTTAGTAATAATTTAAATAATGATCGTGATTTAATTATTACTGATTTAGGAAATATGAAAGTTGCTGAAAATCAACGAAAATTAGGGTCAAAACATGCAACAAAAATATATGAGTTTTTATTTACAAATTCATAATTTTGTAATTTTATTATTCCAAATATATTATTTTATATTTTTAAACATTGTATAAATGTAATAAAAAATTGAAACATAATAAAAATAATGAGTGAAATTAAACATTAATTAATTTAATAATAATAATAACAATAACAACTAATAATTATTCATATACCTAATATGAATTTAACAATAATCCTTCTTAATATCCTTCTTGTAGGATATTTTTCAAATGTATCATCAGAAATTAATAGTACAATAACAGATAAATATTATCCATTGTCAAAAGAATGTGAAAACTACTCACATTATTCATCTTCAAAAAATATGTTTTGGGTTGGATTTAGTAATTCAGAATTGATTGAAAGTTTTATTAAACAAAATGGATGTGATAAATTAATTGAGAATATTTCAAGGATGTACAATAATGATTTATTAAATTTAAATAACGATCCTAAATTCAATGAAACTATTACACTTAAATACCCTGAATATAAATGTAATACAGTTTTAAAAGATATGTCAAATCATTTATTATATTTACAAATTAAGGATAATATAATTATCAATGAAGAAATGTGTGACTATTTATTTACACAATGTATTATTTTTAAAGATTTTCTACAGATTATTAATGAAACTGACTTCATTCCAGATGGTGGTCTAACTGATATTCCAACTGATGTTCCATCAAATATTGATATATTAATTGAAATATTATTTTTTACCGCATTTGGTTTAGCGGTTTCTTCTATATTATGTTACTATTGTCTTATCAAAAATAAAGATAATTCTAATTTTAATCTCTTATGTGATAACATATAAGGATCGAACTGTTGAATGAATTCTTTATAATATGAGATACTATGTTATAGTATGTTATATTATTTTATAAACAAAAATATATATAAAGATATAAAGATATATAGATAGAAGTATATATAATGGATGGAGAAAAAACAAAAGAAACCAGTAAAAGGTATATTAGAGTTGCAGAAGCAGCTCGAATTACTTGTATGCACCCCCATACACTTCGTAAATATGCTAAAGAAGGTAAGATTAAAAGCTTTACAACACCTGCCGGACAAAAGAGATTTGATAGACAAGATTTGGAAAAACTTATTAATTCTTCTATATCTATTAAAGAAATACAAAAAAATGATAAAATCAATTATTTATATGCCAGAGTTTCAAGTAAAAAACAAATGGATGACCTTGAACGACAAATTAATTACATTAAACAAAGACGACCAGAATACAGTACATATACAACTCTTAGCGATATTGCTTCAGGAATTAATTTTAAAAGAAAAGGACTTGAAACCATTTTGGACTCCTGTATACAAGGAACTATCGGAGAAGTTATTATCGCCCATAGAGATAGATTGTGTAGATTTGGATTCGAACTCATTAATATTATCGTCGAAAAAAGTGGAGGTAAAATCATCATTCTTGACAACGACCAGCAAAAAAGTACAGAACATGAATTATCAGAAGACTTATTATCAATTGTCCACATCTACAGTTGTAAACAAATGGGAAAAAGAAGTTATAAATCAAGACAACAATCATCTAAAATCATTGAAAATAAAATTGAAACCACGAGATGTCCAAAAGAAGATGTTTAATGAATGGTTTAATACTACAAATTACATATATAATAAAACGATAGAAACTATTAAAAATGGTCATAAAAAAAATCCAATTAGTTTAAGAAACTTATTAGTAACAGATGAAACTAGAACAAAAAATATTTTATACAATGTAAATTTAAAAAAATTAAAAGAACTTAATAATGATAAAATAATACTTGAAAAAAAAATAAACGAAAAAAATAAACGTATTAATAGTGATTTTTTATTTATAAAAGAACAACTTATTAACGACATGATTAAAGACTTGAAAACTAAACAAAAAAACATCCCATTGGAAAAAAATAATAATATCAATACATGGGAATTAAAAACTCCTAAAAATATTAGAGAAGGGGCTGTTAATGATGTATGCAAATCCTATAAAACAGGGTTTACTAATTTAAAAAATGGAAATATTAAGTTTTTCAATATTAAATATAGAAAAAATAATAAACAAGAAAAAAGTTTTTTAATATCAAAAGACATGATAAAAAATAAAAATGGTATTATTGAAATAGCACCATCATATTTTAAAAAAGAAGGGATTAGTTGTAAATTTAAAATGGGTAAAAGAACAATTAAAAAAAATAAAGATTTAAAAATAAATAATGATTGTAGAATAGTTAAGCAATGTGAAAATTATTATTTAATAGTTCCTGTACCTATGATTTTTGAAGAAAAAAAAACACCCCTAAATTATTGTGGCATTGATCCAGGTGTAAGAACATTTATGACATGTTTTAATAATAATGGTTACAGTGAATATGATTATGATATAAATTATTTAAAAAAACTTGATAATAAAATATCATTACTAAAAAATAAAAGAATAAATAAAAGAATAAAAAAAAGAAAACTTAGTAAGATTGAAAGAAAAAAAGATCATTTAATTGACCAGTTACACTGGATAACAATAAATGATCTTTTAAAAAAAAACGATATTCTTTTTTATGGTGACATCAAGAGCCACGATGTTGTCAAAAATGGAAAATATAAAACATTAAATAGAGATATGAATAACTTGAAATTTTTTAAGTTTAAACAAAGATTAATTTTTAAAGCATTTGAAAAGCAAAAAATGATTTTTGAAGTAAAAGAACCATATACAACTAAAACATGTAGTTTTTGTGGGGTTTTAAATAATCCTGGTAAATCAAAAATTTATGAATGTCATAGTTGTAATAAAAAGATGGGGAGAGATATAAATGCTTCAAAAAACATGCTTTTAAAAGGTATTATAAATTATTTGTAATTTATATCATATGTCGCCTGCGTTCCTTGGCGGTTAAAGAACCATATAAACTTTATAGTCTGTAAAAGTCTATAAGAATGAATTTCGTTATAAATGTTATATTCTATATAACTGTTTGTAAGAGTTTATAAAGGTTTTTGGAACGGATGTATATAGGATGTAAATTATAAAAATAAATCAATAAATATAATAAAGTATAACTTATTATATTTATTATATTTATTATATTTATTATATGAATGATAAATCTACTTCTGTAAAAATACAAAAAACATTTAATGAATCAATAAATAAATCAATTAATGCAGGTCTTGCTGGTTCTACAGCTATGTGTATTCAAGTAACAACTTTAATGTGGTTACGCACAACTATGAATTATCAATATAGATATGGAACATCAATGAAACAATCATTTACTACTTTATACAATGATGGGGGTATTAGGAGATTTTATCGCGGATATGCACCAGCACTATTAATCGCACCATTATCACGTTTTGGTGATACTATGACAAATACATATGCGTTACAATCATTAGAAAATACAAATCTTCATACAAGTATTAAAACAATGATGGGGTCGATTCTTGCTGCTTCATGGAGAGTATTCATGATGCCGATTGATTCTTTTAAGACAACATTACAAGTTGAAGGAAAAAATGGTATTCATTTGCTTAAAAATAAAATTAAGATGAATGGTCCACATATATTATTTAATGGTACTATTGCGTCTACTTCTGCAACATTTGTTGGACATTATCCCTGGTTTTTAACATATAATATATTAAATAAAAAAATACCAAATTATGATGATAATGTAAAAACATTATTACGAAATGGATTTATTGGTTTTAATTCTGCTGTTATTTCTGATTGTTGTTCAAATTCATTGCGTGTAATTAAAACAATGAAACAGACAAACAAAGATAATCTTAATTATAAAGATACAGTTCAGTTAATTATAAAAGAAGATGGCGTACAAGGGTTACTTGGAAGAGGGTTAAAAACACGCATTTTAACAAATGGAATACAAGGTATTGTATTTACAATTTGTTGGAAATATTTTGAAAAATATTATTTTAATTAATATATTATTCAGATGTGATATATTGCATGTCTATTATATATTTTTTTTATATTTTCATAAATAAATACACATATTGTATATAGCACATATAATACCAAATAGTATTATAAAATCTGTTAATAAAATAAATTCAACTATAATAATATTATACTTTAATAAATGAATATATCTATAATATAATTTCGATTTTATAATTTAATATATTTTATAAAATTATATATATTAAATATAGACACACAATGGTAAAAAAACATATAAATAAATATATTTCTTTAAAATATTTTATATTTTTAATAATTATTTTAATTGGTTTATTAATTGGATTCAAAAAATACAAAAATATAGAAAAATTTACAATTAATAAAAATTATTATAGATGTGACGTTAAAAAATTAGGCAGAATTACAAATGAAATATTTAATAATTATAATATAAATAAAAATAATAAAAATTGGGATATATATGTACCATGTGGATATAATTATGTAGAAAAAGAACTATTATCAATTAATAATCGTAATAATAATAATAATAATAATAATAATAATATAAAATATATTTTTGGAATTAATGGATGTGATACTATTGTAAGTAAAAATAAAATATGGGAATCATTAGTTAGTTGTTATGGACGTAAACAAGCAGCAAAATATATGCCTGAGTCATTTGTTTTACATAGTTCATATGATATGGAATTATTTAAAAAACAATTTAATTCTAAAAATATTTATATATTAAAAAAGAATGTGCAACGCAAAGAAGGGTTAAAATTAACAAATAATTTACATGTAATTATGACTTCAGTAATAGATAATTATAGAGTTGTTCAAAAATATTTGACAAATTTATATTTAGTCAATAGACGTAAAGTCAATTTAAGAATTTATTTATTAATTGTAATCCACAATGGTTATAAAATATTTTATGTTTCTAAATTAGGAAAATGTATTTATACTAAAAAAGAATATAATGATAATAATTTTGATTTTGAATCAAATATTACAAGTTATAATTTAGACATGACTGTGTATAAAAAAAATCCACGTAGTCTTAATGAACTGTTTCAATATGTTAAAAATGATTCTAAAGATAGTAATCTATTAGCAAATAATATATATAATTTGATGACCAAAGTATCAAAATGTCTAAGTAACAATGTATTTCAAAGTAACAATATAAAAAATACAATTTGTTTTCAACTTTTTGGAGGTGATGTTATTTTTGATAATAATTTAAATACATATTTATTGGAATTTAATAAAGGACCAGATATGATTCCACGTGATGAAATTGATAAAAAAATGAAATATACTGTACAAGAAGATATGTTTAAAACAGTTGGATTACTTCCGCAAAATAAAAATAATGTATTTTTTGAAGTTTATAAATCGAAGATATAAATAGATTTCATTCATAAAATATCATATTTCTTGTATTATTGTTAATAAATAATTTATTTATTATTTATAGGATATTTATATCAATCTTTTTATAATTTAAATTTATGATTGTTATTTTTTTTCATTAATTAAAATAAATTAATAAGTCATAAATTATTTAGTGACTATAAAACTATAAAACTATAAAACTATAAAACTATAAAACTATAAAACTATAAAACTATAAAACTATAAAACTATAAAACTATAAACTTTTAATTTTTTTATATTAATATAATATGAATAAAATAATAATATTATATATTATTTTACTATTATTATTATTTACTATTATTAATAATTCATTGAATAAACATGAAAATTTTATAAATATTTATGAAATTCTCAATAATGGATTTAATTCAAATAAAATAAAAGAAAATAATAAAGACATATGTATTAGTAAAAAATTTAAAAATTTTCACAATTTATTTTTAAAAAATATTTATTTATCATTTCATGAAAAATCTAAATATTTTGAATTCTATATGTTTAATTATAATCATAAGTTATTTATGAAAGTTAATGTAACAAAAGACAAAAAAAAATTTGATATTTATGGGGAAGATAATAATAAGATAGGTAGTTTAGTAAAAAGAATACATAATAAATATATCATTGATTTAAAAAAATTATATAAACATGACTTTATTTTTATAATAAATAAAAATTATCAAGAAATAAAAATATATAATGATTTTGAATATAATTATTACTATTTAAAAAAAGATAATAATAGCAACAATAGCAACAATGGCAACAATGATGATAATAAAAAACACAAATATAAACTTTATATTTTTGAGGAAGAAATAGGACACATTAATAATGATTTACAGAATTTTAAATTTTTTATTAAAGATAAATATCTTGATAAAATAAATTTATTTAGCTATGCGTTAATGTTTCTTATTATTCATAATAAAAATTAAACTAAGCTAAATCATTGAAAGAATTCTTCTTTTTTAAAAATAAAAAATATTTTTTCTCTTCGTTATTTAGTCCCCAATTTTTTAATATTTCATTTGAATTAAAATAATGATTCTCTTTTGAATATATTATTAAACTTATAAACATTAAAAAATGTACATTACAATTTTTTATATTTATTTTCATTAATGTTTTTTTAATAAAATTTAAATAATTAATATTTAGATAAATTAATATTTTTTGATTCATATGTTGTTTTTTATAGAAAAAATTACCAATATATATCTTCTCTTCTAAATTTTTATTCAATTTATTTAATTCATCCATATTAGGAGTAATATAAATCAAATATACATTTTTTTCTTTACTAATAAATTTATTATTAGTAAATATTACTGTTGGTTTATCATTATTTGGTCGATCATTTGATAAAATACTATATGTTATATTACATATGTTCAAATGAAAAAAATCTTTTAATTGTTGATTTTCAAATGAAAAAATATCATGTTTGTATTTATTTAATATTTTTGTAACATCGTAATATTTATTATATAGTAATTTATCCAAATAATTATCCAATATTATTCTATCATCATATAATGATAAATGTTCGAGTAATTTAAGCTGTGGTTCACTCTTGTGATAAAAATTACTTCTATTTTTTTTTAATTGTTCTTTATTTATTTTTCTATATTCATTATAATATTTTGTTGTATAGAAATCTAACCCGGTAATATAGAGATATTTAATATTACAATTTAATAAATCCATTATTGCAGATGTTCCTGTATATGGTCTTGTACCGATAGATTTTTCAATTGAATTATATATTTTATTATTTAATACTTTAAAAGGTACACCAAATTTACTTCTCTGAATATAATTTAATATATCATTCTTAAAGAATTCATTTTCAATTGGATAGGATGAACATAAAAAACTTATATTATTATTTTTTAAAATAGTATTTCCAAATTTATTTTGTCCTGGAAAATCTGTAATATTTAATGAATTATATAAAATATCTGTCTTTGTTCCAATATCATTTTCCATATTTTTAGGAATAGGTAATGATTTATTTAATCTTACTACTATATCAAATTTATCAATTAAATTACCTTTTCCTGTATTTAAAATTGATTCAGCAGGACCAACCAATGCTATTGTTTTATTATTAACAAAATTTTTAAATAATTCATTGTATTTATCCAACATTTGATATATTAGTTGTATATGACTTGTTAACATATGATTATTTGGATTCATTATCATTTGTGACTCACATTTATTTTTATGTATTCTATAACTTGTAATACTAATATTTTTCTTACAAATTTTACATTTCTTATAATTATCAGAATTACCATTATTATCCATAATAAATTAAAATAAACATATATAATAATATTTATATTATAACTCGTTCTAACTCATTCTAACTCATTCTAACTCATTCTAACTCATTCTAACTCATTCTAATACCAAATTAAATTTTAATATATTAAAAATAAAAAGTTTATAATAAGTATAATGAGTACTAAAATAAAAGAAAATATTATTAGAAGAGATAATACAAATAATGTGACATATCTATTAAGAATTTTTGTTGATAATACATATGAATATACAACATTAACATTAAGAAGTGGGTGTTATATCGTTACAAGTAAAACAACCGGAATATGCACAAAATAAATATTTTATTTTTTTTTTATTGGTATAAACCATTGACTTAAACTTTCATTATTTTTTAGTTTATTCTTATTCTTATTTTTATATTCATTCACTGTACTTTCACTACATTCATCATATTCAAATATATCATTCATTGTTATATTCTTGCTAATATTATTAATTTCATTATCTGGAAGTTTTTGATAAATATCATGATATTTTGAATATATAGATGTATCTATATCTTTATCATTATATTTATCATATTCGTTAAATGTTGATACATTCTTATAAACACCACTTTTTGCTAATTTATCAACAATGTCATTATTCATTGTATGAATATCATCTTTATTTGTATGTGCTCTAATTTTAACTAATCGTATGTTATATTTTCTTTTTATTTTTAATGCTTTTATTACTAAATCTTTATTAAGTACTTGTTTCCCTTCCTTCATATAATTATCTTTTTCGTATCTTTCACCCGTTCCATCAAATATATACATTGAATATTTGGAATCTGTTATTATGATAATTTCATTTTTTAAATCATCCTCACTTAAATGATTTACACATTCTAATATTGCTGTTAATTCAGCTCTATTATTCGTTTGTTTTTGATTTATTAATGGTTCGGATACCTTAATATTACGCATTGGTATATATATACCATATCCTGCTTTTGTAATACCATTTTTAAACGTTATACAACTTCCATCTGTATATGCGAATACTTTATTATCTGTATTTTTTAATAAATCATCTAATATTTTTTCATTTTTTTCGTCAGTTTTTTTTGAATTATTTATTTTTTTACTATATTTATCTTGAAATGTTTTTTGATTAAATCCATTTTTAAAAAAAATCTCTGCTTCATTTTTATTATCAAATTTTTTATAGATTGGGCCATTAAATCCATCAACTTGTTTCTTACATTCATCCCATGTTGCATAAATACCTGGTTTTACACCTCTATGTACAGCATAAAATTTCATTATATTCCTATTTATAATATCTAAAATTAATTTAAATCAATTTTATTTTAATAATTTAAATTATTTTTTTGAATAAAATATAATATTACTAAAAGTAGAAAATATATCATATTTTATTTCTTTTTTTAATATATTTTGACAATTTCTCAAACATGTTGAGAATGTTAATAAGTCAATGCCATCTTCAATGATTGAAGTATGTATTTCATTTATTTCAGTATCATTATTATACATAAAACTTTTATTTTCTTTAAAATTTATCAAATAATTGACTAAATGTTTATTTTTTCTTATATACGATAACATATTATTTCTACATTCTATGTTACTATTTCTATATTCCATATTTCTATATTCCATATTTCTATATTCCATATTTCTATATTCCATATTATTATATGGAATATTTCTATATTCCATATGACTATATTCCATGTTACTATTCCTATATTCCATGTTACTCTTTATTTATTATTTTTTAAATAATAATATTTCATTTTTTTTCATTTTTTTAATATATTTATAATATTATCAATTTTATGATTATTATATAATTATATAATTATATAATTATTCTTTTAAATTTTTAAAATCATATATTGACACGTGTTGTGTAATTGGTATAATAGAATTATTTCCACAGTCGCGACATTTTAATATATCACAATCTTTATTGTGTTCTATTTCTAAAGAATCATATTTGTATATTTCAAATATTTTACATGACTTACATAATAATATAATTTTACCATATCTATCTAAAAAATGAATTGTTTTAAGATAATTATTTTTTTTTTCATCCATTATATTAGGAATAATAAACTTATTTCTAATAATTATATAAATAATAATCAATTTTTATTTTTTACTTTTTTTTAAATTCTGATTTTTATCACAACAACATTTATTTTTTTTACATTTGGTACATTTTTTAGGGGTTTTATCACAACAACATTTATTTTTTTTACATTTGGTACATTTTTTAGGGGTTTTATCACAACAACATTTATTTTTTTTACATTTGGTACATTTTTTAGGGGTTTTATCACAACAACATTTATTTTTTTTACATTTGGTACATTTTTTAGGGGTTTTATCACAACAACATTTATTTTTTTTACATTTGGTACAGGTTTTTGATTTTTTAGAACAAATACATTCACATTTTTTACATTTATTACAAGTTTCTTCTTTAGAAACTGATGACCCCATTATAATTAAAACAAATATATTTTTTATTTATAAATATATTTTAATTATATTTTATTAATTTAAATATTAAAAACTATTTTTCATTTTATTAATCATAATTTATATATTACTATATAAAGTAGCTCCTTGATTATCATTGTATTTAACCTTTAATGATTTAACATTTTCAGGATCACTTTCATTCATAATTGATACTTTTGGACAAGAATTTGTCATATCATAAAATTTATTTCTATTAACTTTTACTAAACCTTCTAATACTTTAGAATTAGTAGATTCTTCTAAAAATACTATTTCTCCAATATCTTTTAATTGTGTATAAGGTTTTCCATGTTCATAAGCATTATTGAATTTTTCAAATTCATTATCACTTATTTTTAAATTAGTTAATAAATTTATATTCATTGCTTTTTCTAAAAATACAACTTTAAAACCAGGTCCAGCTCTTGTTTTTACAACATTATTTACAATTGTTCCATTAAAAGTAATTAATCCACCTTTTTCTGAATCTATTTTTTCACCAACAGCAATTTTAATTCCTTCAGCTTTATCAGGTCTTTCATTTGTTCCTGCTAAATTTTCAGAATCAGCAATAAATGTATTATTTCTAATAACAAAATCATAAATTAAATTAATAGTATCATTTTTCATAGTAGTACCATCAATTAATTCACTTAAAGTAAGAACCATACCATCTGTAGAACCATCTTCATCATATTTTCCATCTTTATCTTTTCTACCACCTTTTGAACCAGTAGTACTAAAATAATTATTTTCAATATTACAATTGATTTTAACTTTAGGACCATAAGAATCTAATGTTAAACCTTCATCTCCAACATCAGATACAGTATTTTCTAAAATATTTAAATTTAAAATACCATTATTTCCTACATTGATATCAATACCATCTGCTGAACCATTCAAACTTAAAATATTATTTTTTGTAATATTAGCAAATAATGTAACTGGTACATCACTTGGACCCGCAATATTATCAATAAATCCATCGTCACCGGCATAATCTTTAGCTCTATTTAAATTTACTTCAATTCCATCACATCTATTAATTTGATTAGAGTTAGGTAAATTATATCTTACTGTATTTTCAGTAATATTAATATATCCATCTTTATTATTTCTAACAAAAATAGAAGCTTCTAAATTAGTATCTACTTCATCGACACTTGATAATTCTATAAGATTATTTTTAATAATATTATATTGATTTTTTTTAATATTTTCTATATAGATTGCTTCTCCTAAGCATCCAACTAACTCATTATTTTCATTTTTAATGATATCACATTCAACTAATTCAATACCTCTCGCATATTTAGCTTGTTCACCTTTAGAATTAACATAGTTTGGGTATTTATCTACTAAAAATGGTGATGCAATTATATTATTTGTTACTGAAACATTCTTAGCATTTTTTAAATGTATTCTACATTTTAAAAACATACAATTATGAATTTTTAAATTAGTTATATTATTTCCTTTAAATATAACATTTTCAAATGATGTATCATTTAATTTACTATCATTTTTAAGTTCAATTTCAGTATATGCTACTTTATTTTTAAAAATTTTTTTCTTTAAAGATTTTATTTTATTTTCTAAGGCGTTTGATATTTATAATATTATATAATATATTAATTTAAATATCGAAAAATTTATTTTATAATTTAATATAAGTATGTAAGTTTATTGTATAAAGTAACATATATAATATAAAATAGAAATAGGCTATGACAATGAATGTGGATACTATTTTCTTAATAATAAATTGCATTTTTAATTATATGTATTTATTTTATTAATTTTTTATTTTTAAAGATAAATATATATAAATATTTTTTAATAATTAATATTTAATGATTGATATTAAATATAACGAAGAACAAAAACATTTTATAAAATCAAATATAGAAGATAGTTGTTTATTAGGAATACCAGGAGGTGGTAAAACAGCTTCTATTATTGGTAAAATAATATATCATTTTGAAATAAATGAAATAGAAAAAAATAATGATTTTTTAATTTTATCATTTAGCAGACGTGCATGTATGGATTTTATAGAAAAAGGTCAAAAACAAAATAAAAAATTATTTTCAATACGTAATATTAAAACATTACATTCTTTAGCAGGTAAAATAATTGTTAAAATATTAGGCAAAAGTTCATCATCACAAGATACGATTATAATCGCTGCAAATGATTTATTATTTGATAATAAAAATGACGTATTAGAAATGCATGAATTTAAAAATTTAAAAGTAATATTTGTCGATGAAGCACAAGATATATCAGAAATTCAATATACACTGATTAAAAATATTCAAAAAATAACAGGATGCAATGTAATTATGGTAGGAGATCCAAATCAAAATATATATCAGTTTCAAAATGGGAGTGATAAATATTTAATGAATCATAGTTCAAAAAAATATAATTTGATTAAGAATTATAGATCATCAAAACAAATTGTTAATTTTATTAATCAATTTAAGCCATGGGATTTATTAACATCTAATATGATATCTACAAAGACAGAAGAATATGAAAAACCTAAAATATTTTGCGGAACAATACCTGAAATCATTGAAAATATTATATTAAAAATAAAGAATAGTAAATATGAAAAAAAAAATATTGCAATTATTGGTCCTGTTAAAAAATCAAAGCCAATAAATGATTATTATTCAAATATTGGATTAAGTTTAATGACAAATTTATTACAAGAAAATGATATTCAGTATTTAAAACATTACGAAGATTCAAATAATGAAGAAGTTGTTTTAAATAAATTTAAAAAAATAGATGGTCATGTGAATTTAATGACTATACATGGATCAAAAGGATTAGAATTTGATGAAGTATATGTTTTAAACTTTCATGTGACAACTTTTGGAATGATGCCAAATGAAGAAAAATATAATGAATTTAAATATTTATGGTATGTTGGATTGAGTAGAGCATGTTATTCAATGAATATTTATATTGATAGAAAAAAATTTTCTTGGTTTGAATTAAAAAATTGTCCAAGATATTTATATTTTGCTGAAAATATGCAATTTAAATTATTAGATAAATTAAATTTTAAAGAAGAAATAAAACCATCTTATTATACAGTTACAGGATTATTAAATTCTAAAAAATATTTTGATGATAAACATTTATATGTATTTGAAAAAATAATTAAATATGAAATAATAGAAGAAGAATTATTTGATGATTTTAAAGGAGAACATAATATTTATGAATATAATGAGTATTGTACATTATATGGATGTTTTATTGAAAACATTTTTAATTTTTATTATTGTAAAAATAAAAATAAAGAGTCTGATTTTATTAATAAATTAAAAAGAATATTAAATAATACAATATTAATTCCTAAAAATATGATTCAAGGATATAAAATTTTAAAATTAAAATGTCCATTTATTGCGAAAGATTTAGTTAAATTAAAAGATTTTGATTTAATAAAAAAAACATTTAAAAAAAGAGAACAAGAATTATATGAACATTTAATGAATTTAATGGATAATGATTTTAATAAAGAATTCTTTTTAGATTGTTATAATGATGTAAGTTATTATTCTAAAGATTTTTTACTTAAATTAATAAAAAAAATAGAATCAAATAAAGCAAGTAAAGATGAAATAATATATAATATTTTTCAAATAACACTTTATTATTATCAAAATTCAAATGAAACAGCTTATTTATGGAAGAAAGATTTTACAGAAAATATTAATAGTATTCAATATTATATTGATAAAATAATTGAATATTCTAATGATATAACAAGTAATTTAATTTTTCATCCAATATATGAACATAATAAATTGCCAATTCGTGGAGAATTAGATATTTTAACAGATGATTCAATTATTGATATTAAATTTACATCATCATTGCATAAAAAAAATATAATGCAAATTATTTTATACAATACTTTATTATCACCGAATTTAGATAAACTATATAACTTGGAATTATGGAATTTTCAACTTGGTAAAAAATATAAAATTATTTTAGAAAAAGATAGATTTATGAATTATGAATTGTTAAAATTATTAAGTGTTGTCGTGAAAGAAAAATTACGAAATATGATTTTTATTTATGATTTAGAAACGACTGGATTAATTACAAATAATAAATTTATTGATATTATAGATCGTCATTTTGAAGAATTTGACACATCTGTAATTCCATCATCAGGATTAGTAAAATTAGAACATAATCCATTTATCCCATATGAAATAATGGAATTAACATCAATATCAAATGAACAATTGTTAAATTATGGTGATAATTACCAGAAATTTTCACAAGAAATTGATAATATTTTTTCATATTGTGAAAATCCTATTTTTATTGCTCATAATGGTTCAAGTTTTGATCATAAAATTATGATTGAAAAAAATTTAATAGATAAAAATAAAGCAAGATTTTTAGATAGTCGTATGATTATAAGATTATTTTTAAAAGATGAAGTATCAAATAGAAGTTTATTGAAAATATTTGAACATTTATTTGGATATAGTCCAGTCGCACATAGAGCAAATAGTGACGTTACTATGTTAATTATGATAATGAAAAAATTAAATATAACATCTAATAAAATTATAAATATGATAAAATAAATATTATATTATAGTAATGTTGATAAAAAATTTAATAAAATAGATTTTGATAATTTAAAATATATTTCATTTGCACAAAATTGTATTATTATAAAAAAATGAAACAAGAAAGATATGGAAAAAGAAAATATAGATTTGATGATGCTTTATAAGTTGATAATTTGATAATTTAAAATTAATAAATTCCTTTAATCTCCATTTCACTGTCAATTATAGTAATTTTATTAGACATTGATGATATATTATATTCGTCCCAATGTTGTATTAAATTAGATTTAATAGCTTCTAAATATTCATTTGATGGATATTCCATCCATTTTTGATTATTTTTAATGTATGCTATACTTTGAATGTCATTATTGTCTTTATCTTTAACTATTATATATTGTCTTCTATATAAATTATCCATCTTACTGAATGGATTTTTATTTTTTGTAGATCCTTCAAATTTATCTAATTTTACAAATTCGCTTTCCGTAAGATAAACAATTGACCCTTTAACCATATCATTTGTATCAATCTTAATTATTGATGCTACACCACCATTCCATTTATTGCTTTTACCAGCAAATATTAACGAGTAATTTGGAAGATATGCTTTTTGTGATATCAATTTATTATTATTCACTCTTTTTTTAATTTGTTGTAACGAATTACTTCCATAACAAAAAAGATAACATTTATGTTCATAATTATTCTTCGAAATAAGCATATCATCAGAAGCATATTTATTTAATATACTTGAATCATATAATTCTATAACATCTTTAGTTGACGATAATTTAAATTTATTCATTGTTTGTTCATTAATCATTGTTATAATAATATATTCAATTTTTTATCTCACAATTTTATCTCACAATTTTATCTACATATTTGGCTATGAAAGTATGTTCAAAACAAAATTTAAATTGTTTTCATCAGTTTTTATAAGTTGTTTTATTTCGCGTAAATACATTTGTTTTACATTTTTCAACAATTTTTTATTTTCAATGGACTTTTTTATTAAGTTATATTCATTTATTTTATTTTTTAAATTTTCAATAATATCCAAATGTTCATTAAATAATTCATTTATCTCAAATATTTTATTCGCTATTTCTAATTCTTCTTCATATTCATCTTGTTTTTTTAATAATTTTTTATGTAATTTATAAAAATATTTTCTATAATATTGGTCATTTTTTATAATATCTGTTATTTTGAATTCTGGATTTTGTATTTCTTCTATGTTATTTTCAATGTCATCTTTTCTATTACATTCGTATAAATAATATTTATAAATAGTCTTTATTTTACTTGACATGTATTATATATATAATTTTTTTAAAATTACTTTATTTATAATATTAATAATATTTCATACAATTTATTAATAAATTATATAATTCATCATCTATTTTTGTTTTTCGATTTTTATTTTTAGGTTTCGTATATATATCATCTAAAAAATTATTTAAATAATCGTAATGTCCCTTGTATAAAAAAATATATTCTTTATTATTATTTATATAATCATCTCGTGCTTCTTTAAAACAATTATTAAAAAATATTATTTCTTCGTCTTTTTGTAATAATATATAACCCAATTGTATATCTAATTTTTGAAATAATTCCATTTTATATTTTATATTATTTTCTATTTCAATTTGTTTTTCATGCATTAATTTTGACTCTTCGATCGCAGAATTTAATTCATCAATATATAATTTATCATAATTCATATTATGAACATTCATACCATAATTATTTATATCATCATTATTCATACCATAATTATTTATATCATCATTATTCATATCATCATTATTCATATCATGATTATATGGTTCACCATTGTATAAAAACGCATTATCATCTGGTATTAATCTTTCTCTAATAATATCAATTGGTGGTCTAACATAATCTTCATCAAATTTATTTATATTAACATCACTATAATCCCAAGATTCTAATGATTGTATATAATCATTATTATTATCATTATCATTATCATTAATGTCATAATTATCATTATTGTCATCGCTATTATTTATTTTTTCCATTTTAAGATTTTTAAGTATAATTGTTTATTTTAATTTAAATCAATTTTTATTGAAAAATAATATAATATATAAGTAATATGAGTCAAAGTTTTACTAAATTCTTTTTATATGCGGGTATTATCGCATTTATAATTATTCTTTATTTAATTTCAATAGTATCATTTAAAAATGGTATGCCAACATGTGATAATTATGTTTTTAATGTTTATTTGTATTTAGCATTATCAATTACATTAATTGGTTTATTTGCATATGTTATTAATGAATTTATTTCAAAAAATGATACAGAAAAACATCAACTTATGCCAATGAATTATATATATAATAAATTAGGTAAATATATTTTAATAGGTGTTATATTATCATTTATTTTTATTATAATGATGGTATTTACATCTAATTTTAGCAAAGAAGGCCATTTTTATAATCATATTATATGGGTATTATTTTTAGCGTCTATATCAACGATGATATTTCCTTATTTTAAATCCCAAGAATTAGCAGGAGTTGTAGATGATGCATTATTATCTACTTCATTGGTATTTATTTTAATGTCAATTATTGTTTATTCTTATCCAACATTTTTCAGTAAAACATATAGTTATGTTATGCCTGGCTTAATTATTGGATTACTTGCAGTTATTATTATAGCATTATTCAATATATTTTTTACAAAAGATACAGAACAATATAAAAATACATCTTTATATATTTCTTATTTTGTAATTATGTTATTTTCAGTATTTGTATCATATGATACATCTAAAATGTTTGAAATGGCTAAGATATGCGTTAATTATCCAAATTATCCTAAAAGTTCTATTGACTTCTTCTTAGATTTACTTAATTTATTCGCAAGTTTCGTAAATATTTATAGTAATTAATTTATACTTTTATATATGTATATTATAAGGTTATGCAAGAATATAAAAAAGTAATAAAATCCATGATTGGTGGTACAACATCAACAATGATTTATTTAAGTATTTCATATATTTTAGACTTTTTTATTAATGTTAATGTATCAACAAGTATTGCATTAATAATTGGTTCTATATGTAATTATTATTTTCAACAAAAAGCTATAGTAGATACATCTATATTAAGTATAAAATATGGTTATAAATTTATTATATCAGATTTTTTTGTTTTAGGTAGTAATCTATATGGTTCTTGTTATTTATTGAATCGAAAAAAAGATATAGTATCATATTTTGAAAAAATATATCAAAATATACATTACTATAAACAATACTATAATATTCTAATACGGTTAACTGTAACAGTAATTATATTTTTTACAGTATCATTTCCTTTAAGAAGGTATTGGGTTTTTTCAAATTAATACAAGTTATAATATAAATTTATATAATTATTTAGATTTTAAATTATCGTTCCTGTCTGTCCATGCTTCGAAAGCTTTTTTGTATCCAGAACCTTCTGGAGCATAGATTATTTCATTATATCTGTAATAATAAAAGTCCAACAATATCAATAGATTTATGAAACTCTTTTCACTATTCGCAATAGAAGCTGCTTCGAAACTATTACATGGACCACCATATTCATACAATCGCGTCGAATTTGTATCTAGAGCTGTTTGTAATGTTTTTTGCGTAATGGCGTCGTCAGGATGTGTAGGAATTTGTCCATATTGATAATATTTTCCATTTGACCATGTTGATTCTGAATCCTTTTTATATTCATCCAATACATTTAGCATATCGGGATGTATATAAATATCTAAGTCAATTTCTTTTTTCACATTATTGAACCAAACTATCAATTGATTCAGTGATAATTCCTTACCAATATGATGCGGAGGAGTTTCTGGTATTTTTGTACTCATTCTTACTTTTAATTTATGAAAATATTATAGTATTTATATTTAATATAAATATATATCAATTTTTATTTAAATTATTTATCATTTTAGATTTAGATACTTACTATTACATTATTTATCATAGTTATATATATATGAAATTAATAGATTCTACTAAAAAAGATTTGATAGAATTATGCAAGTTAAGAAATATTAAAAATTATAGTAAATTAAATAAAAATGAATTAATTATCTTATTAAAGAAAAATAAAAAAGGAGGTGAAACATTTACAACTGATGAATTATGTATAACTACTACTGTTACTACTAAAAATAATTATAATGTGATAGGAAATAGTACTGGTACATTTAAATGTGATGCACAAAAATATTTAGAAAAATATATCAAATCGAAACATATGCAAAATAATAATTCTATACATTCTATACAATTAGAAGAAAATAAACACTATTTTTTATATAAAAAATTTGATGAAGATTCTAAGAATAACAATAATATTATAACATATGGTACATGTTTGTCTAAATATCAATATTATATTAGTTGGATTTATGATGTACAATATCATTATTTAAAAAAATATAATCAAACAAAAATACCAATATGTATTCCGTATAAATATATAGATTTTGCCAAAACGATGGTCGATGATATATTTAATAATATGAATACTTCTTCACTATTTACTTATTTGACACTGCCAAAAAATAGTCTTAATTCAATTATTGTAAATTCAATTATTAAAAATAATAAAACTAAATCAAAATCAAATAATAGAAATACTATAAATAGTTTTTTAAATAATAATTCAAATACTAATGATAATAATTCAAATACTAATGATAATAATAATCTTAATTTTACGAATAATGATTTATATATAGTTTTTTATAAAAAAACAAAAAATAATCATATAAAATATAATGCGTCAATAGGAAATGAATCAGGATATGTAAAAGCATTAAAGATTGATAGAAATCTCATTATAAATAAAAATACTAAAATCATTAATAATATTTTTAATGAATATAAACAAACAATTATTAATGATTTTAATGAGAACAATATAGTAACATATACATCATATCGTGAAAAATGTTTCAATAAAATAAATTATTTAAGAATTATAATAAATGGTAATTCATATTGTATTAAGAAAGATAATAAGTATATTATTAAAATAAAACAAAATGACCTAAAAATTAATCAAGTTGTGATAAAAAATAAAGATAATAAATATATTTCATTACTAACTGGAATTACATATATTTAACTAAACCATCCAGTAATAGAATATCTTTCTTCTTTTATATATGGTACAATATGACTAACATAATGAGGTATTCCTTCTTCCGGTACTTCAAATAACATCAATGTATTAAATTCTGGTACATATGATTCAATTATTTTCGTTTTATCATCATTCATAAAATGTAATATACCTCCGTACTCAGGTCTCCATTTTTTTGTTAAACTTATTACAAATGCTATTTTTCCATTGCCTTTATCACTATGTGGACTTAAGAAATGTCCACCTTTGTATTTTGACATAAATAATGTATTTAGTGTAGTTATATTTAAATCAGTAATACTATTTAAGTAATCTAAAAATTCTTTTGATGCCATATATTTTCTTAATGTAAATTCCAAAAAACTGGGTATTTTATTATTCATAGAACGGTGAAATATATATGAGAATTTATCATTTTTAAATTTATCTTGTATTTTTTTAATTTGAATTGAATTTGCCTTTTCAAATTGTTTATTTATTTTTTTTTCAAATTTAATTGCATCGTGTCCTGTAGCTAAAACCCAATTTTTATCCATAATGGAATGTTTAAATAATAATTCAGCAATTTCATCTTTTAAAATATTTTGTATTTGTATTTTTTTATTTTCATTAAATATATTTTTATATTCATCTACATTGTCTAAATTAAAAAAAGATTCAATAGAATTATTACTATTCATAATACTTAAAATATATATTATTATTAAAAAATAAACAATAAAATAATAAGATTCTTAAATATTAAAATATTATTATATAAATATTATTATATAAATATTTAATATGGAACAACTAGCATTTTTGTTTTTAACGATTGATAATCCACATTTTCCAAAAATATGGGATTCCTATTTTAGAAATAAAAGTTCGAAATTTAATATATATATACATCCTAAATATCCTGAAAATGTTACTTGGAAAAAAAATAAAATTATAGATAATTTAAAAGAAACTGGTTGGGGATTTATTGTAGAAGCGTATTATGAATTATTAAAAGCAGCATATAAAAATAAAAATAATATTAAATTTGTAACAATTTCTGAATCTGATGTACCAATAAAAGATTTTGATACATTTTATAATAATTGTATTACTGATAAAGATTCATGGATTAAATTTATGAAACTTAAAAAATATAATTTAAAAGAAAGAATTGGAAAACAACCTTCTAAGAATAAACCAAATAATATTATTAAACATTATGCACGTTTTTGTTTAAATAGAGAACATGTGAAAGAATTATTAAATAATTATGATAAATTACATTTTTTTATAAAAATGCAAGTTGGCGATGAATTTTTTTTAAGTGTATTATATCCAATTGTAAATGTTAAAAATTTTGCTGTTACATATGATGATTGGGATTATATACATCAATTACAAAAAAAAATAAAAGATGAAAAGAAAAAAATATATGAAAATCAAGAAAAAACGGGTAGTAACAGAAGTAGTATAAGTAATAATTTAAAAGTATTAAACAATGAATACAATAAAATTTCTAAAAGTCCTAAAACGATTGTAAATGTATCTGATGAAGATTTAGATAAAATTAAACAAAGTAAATCATATTTTTATAGAAAATTTGATAAAAAGAGTAATATTGAAAAATATTGGAAGAATATTATTCAATAAATATAAATTTAAATAAAATATAGTTTTGTATAAATTATTTTTTTTACATTATATTTTGTATGGTATTCATTTTCTCTTATTTTTTATAAAATAATAAAAACAAAAAAGTAAAATTATAATAATATATAAATAAATATAAACATTATTATGATTTAAATTAAAATTACTATTTGAATTTGAAAAATTTTCTAATGGTATTTCTTGACCTATTTGTAATTTTATAAAATCATCATTCGTATTTTTTTTTAATACAATATCTATTATATCTTCAAATAATTTTGTAATTGTATGTGTATCATGTAGACTACCGCCATTTGGACACATTTTACTTTCTAAATTATTCATTTCTGTTCCTATTCCTCCATTATTTACTTCTAATAAATGACATTGATATTTTGTATCACAAATAATATCACATGCAAATAAATGATAATTTGTTTGATTAATATATATATGAAATAATTCTTTTTTAGATAAATAACCTAAATCTTTTGTTATTTCAATCATTTGTTTTTTTATTTTAGAAAAATCAATGTTATTTTTTTTCATAAGATTATCAGTAACCAATCGTACATCACAATATTTTGCTCCAGTTAAGTGACCCTTTAAATCTTTATGCTCTAAATTATATGTTATAGGGGCACATAAAACAAAATATTTATTATACATATATAGTTCCAAATCTTCTGAATGTGGTCTTTTTATCATTAAAATATAATTTCTAAAATGAAATTTTTTATTATCAATCAATAAAGGATTAATAATATATTCTTGTAAAACCCACTTTTGATGTTCTTTATATTGATTTAACCAATTAATAATATCTATATATTGATGAATTACAGTTATTCCTCCTCTTGAAAAATCATTTTCTGGTTTTAAAATATATTTTTGTTTAGAATAATTAAATTGTTTAAATTGATTTAATGAATGATTTGAATTTCTTTCAAATGGATAACTTTTAGGAATATATTTTTTATTACCTAAATTTTTATTTACCAAATCCACAAAATTATATTTATTTGCTAAACAATTATCTGCTGTTATACATAACTTTCCTTTTGAGTCTAAAAAATTATTTACATAATTTGCGTTTTTGTAATAAGAAATCTTACTACTTGGTAATTTATTTTTATAAGTATTATTTTGTAGTCGTGTATAAATAAAATCTGCATTATTAATATTTGATTGATTATTAGATAAATTATTTAATTTATTTTGAAGTATTTGAGTAATTCCAAAAGGATAATTAACATAATAATTCATATGTTAATGTAATAAAAATAATAAAATTAATAAAATTAATAAAATTAATAAAATTAATAAAATTAATAAAATTAATAAAATTAATAAAATTAATAAAATTAATAAAAATAATAAAATTAAAAATTTTTATTATTAGATTTTTTGTAATAAATCATAATATTATGATTTATTATTAGATTTTTTGTAATAAATCATAATATTATGATTTATTATTAGATTTTAATTAATTCTTTAAAAATATTGAAAGATTTTAATTAATAAAAGACTTAAAATATACATTATATTAATAATAATAGAATGAGCAATGAATATTATGAATTATTGGGAGTATCCAAAAGTGCCGATAATACAGAAATTAAGAAAGCATATAGAAAATTAGCAATAAAATATCATCCAGATAAATCACCAGAAGATAAAAAAGAAGAATATACACAAAAATTTCAAGAAATTAGTGCTGCTTATGAAGTATTAAGTGATTCCGATAGAAGGAAAAAGTATGATATGTTTGGTAAAGAAGCGGCAAATATGGAAGAAGGTGGTGGAATGCCTGGAGGAGGTGATCCATTTGAAATATTTAAACAATTTTTTGGAAACGAAATGCCACATGGTATGGGAGGTAGTAGTGGAGGATTTCAACAATTTCATATGGGAGGAATGCCAAGAGGTATGCATAATATGAGTGGAATGGGTGGAATTCCACCAGGATTTAGTTCTCATTTTGGTAATAATTTTAATAGACAATTAAGGAAAGCATCAAATATACAAATACCTATTAATATTACATTAGAACAAGGTTATAAGGGTGGAAAAAGAAAAATTGAATATACTATAGATAATAATAATAAAAAAGAAAAAATATCAATTATTATTGAAATACCAAGTGGTACAGGAGAAACAATTCAAATTATACATAAAAAATATGGCAATAAAATGAAAAATCATGAAGATGGTGATTTAGAAATAATAATTCGAGTACAAGAACATGACCTTTTTAAAGTAAAAGAAAATCATCTAATTATAGAAAAAAATATTGAACTTGGGACATCTTTATTAGGATGTACATTTGGAATAACCCTTTTAGATGGTAAAAATATAAATATTAAGGTAGATGGTCCAATATTTGATGATGACCATAAAGTAATTAAGAATCTTGGTTTAAACAATCAACATAATAAAAAAGGACTTTTAATAATTATTTTTAAAATAAACAAAGATATTCAATTAAATAAAAAACAAAGAGAAGTCATTGAAAAATATTTTTCATTAAATCATTTTAAAAAAATAGAAGGGCCTATGATAAGTACAGAAAATATTGAAGATGTATTTGATAATCCATCTAATCATTCGAGAAATATGGATAATACAGGAGAAAATCAAAATGTACAGTGTGCACAATCATAGCCAATTTGTTTTAATATTAAATAATTTTTCTAATTTAGATATATCATTTTTAAATAATTTAATTAATTCATTATAAATATTCTGATTTATTTCTGTTGTATCATCGCTAATATATTCTAATTCATATTTACTATTTTTTAATTCTTTCAAATTTAAAAAATTATAAACCTTATTATATTCATTGTTCATATTTTCTTTTACATTTTCTGATATTAAAACTAAAATATTTTGTAATGGAAACCATTTTATTAATTCTTTTATTTGTTTATAATAATATCCTTTATTTAAATAATGTTTACCAATTGAATGAAATGTTCTATTTTGGTCTTTTAAATATTTTAATTCATATTCTATTGCTTTATTAAATGATAAATCTTCCAAATTATTTTTTATATTCATCTTCCAATGACTATATGCTCTTAGTACAGGATTCCTTAAAATAATTATTAATTTAACACATGGATTAACGCTTTGAATTAATGGGAATATATTTGGTAAGTATATTAAATCCGGTGTTTTTTCTCCTATTAATTTATTTTCTTTTGAATAATATTTTAATTCTTTTCTATACCATTCTATACCCTTTTTCCAATTAAGATCAAAATAATGTACTTCACTTATTGTTGGATTTTTATTATTATTTATAATAATATCAGGATGTTTTGATATATTTAAAGATAATGCTGTTGTTCCAGCTTTTTGAGCTCCTATAATAATAAAATCAACAGTTCTTTTAATAATTGGATATATATAATTATTTTTTTTTATAATCATTCTTTTATTTTTAAAAAAATGATTATATTTTTCTGGAAAATATATTGTACCATTTAGAAGACACATATTATAAAGTTTTTTTAAATCTTCTTCTGATAAATCTAAATCTTGAATAATAATTTTTTTAAAAAATGAAGGATTTATAGTAGAATATCTATATAGATTATGAACATCATTATTATGTATATAAATTTTACTTTTATTAATATTTATATTATTTTGTATATTTTTATTTTTTTTATTATTTTTATTATTAATAATTACAGTATCCATTATTATTAATTATATATTTTTTAAATTTTTTTTATAATTTTTTTTATAATTTTTTTTTAATATTTTTAATATTATTTTTGATGTATCATTTTTGATGTATCATTTTTGATGTATCATTTTTGATATATCATTCCACAAAATGTGATATCAAATAAATTATTTAAAACATGTAATAAATTATTATTAATTAATCCTATTTCTTTATATGATAATATATCAAATATTTTATTACAATTTTCTATAATAGAGTTTTTATTGAAATATATTTCATTATTTATCATTCTATGTGGTATATTATTAAATAAATATATTTTTATATTTATCGTTTTTAAACTATATGTACAACATATACCCATATATATATCAGCATCTAATATAATTGACATATCTCCAAATTTCAAAGTTCCATCAAATATATTTTTATCATATTTAATATATTTTTCAATATATTTATGTGTATCATCCAATATTTCTTTTAAATTATCTTTAATAAGTTTTATATATTTTTTTTTAATATCTATATCATTTAAAAATAAATTATATGTATTATCACTTAATATAGATGTATATTTACGTTTATTACTATTTTGTATGACATACATTTAATGATTATTTGATTATCTATTTTATTTATGTTTTTTATTTTATTTATTTTATTTATTTTATTTATATTATTTATATTATTTATATTTAATTATATTTATATAAAATAATCAATTTTTATATAAATATAAAATAATAATATTATAAATATAAAATAAGAAATATGACAAATATATTAAAACCGTACCAAAATATAAATAAAATTGAGTTAGGAATAGATGAAGCAGGAAGAGGATGTCTATTTGGTGATTTGTTTATTGCTGGTGTAATATTTTCAAATAATATTGATGAATTAATTAATGAACATAAAATAACAATCAAAGATTCGAAGAAAATGAGTAAAAAAAAAAGAAGTATTTCACAAGAATTTATTAAAAAACATGCTTTAGCATATCATATATGCCAAATTAGCAATACTATTATAGATGAAAAAAATATACTAAAATCGACATTAGATGGGATGCATGATGTTGTAACGAATATAAAAAAAAAAATAAAACCAGATAAATTATTAATTGATGGGAATAAATTTAATACATATTATGATGAAGATAATAATATTATTGAACACGAATGTATAATTAGTGGAGATAACAATTATTTAAGCATAGCAGCAGCATCAATTTTAGCAAAAACAGCTAAAGATGAATATATTGAAAAAATGTGTAAAGATAATCCTGATTTAGAAAAATATGGATTATTGACAAATAGTGGATATGGAACAAAGATACATATTGATGCTATTAAAGAATTTGGAATTACTATATGGCATAGAAAAACATATAGTATATGCAATGAAGAAAAAACAAAATTAAAACAAGAAAAAAAAGAAGAAAAGAAAAAACAAATTACATCTAAAAAATTAATATCTAATTATTTTGATAATACTATTTAAAAATAATGAATATAAGTAAATATATGGTTGAGTTTGAAAATTCAAATGATTTTGATAGATTTATAAATTTAACAATATATATATATGGTATTAATTTATTAACTGACAGTGACATGATTATGAATATGAATATTAATATTCAAGATATAAAAAAAAATAAAACAGATACATTTGATATTTTTAGAACTAAAATAGAAGATGAAGTTAAAAAATTTATTGTGATAAAAATGAAAGAAAATTATACAAATGTTGTTAAAATTAGTAAAAATAATAATATTTCATTACATCATATTATTCAATGCTTATTTATTAATAATAAAATAGATAATATTTATATTGAATGGAGTTCATCTTCTTTAAAAGAATTTTTATATGTACCAAATAATCATTATTTATTATATTTTGAAGATAATATAATGTTAAAAACATCAAAAATAACTTTTAAATATGCTTAATTTATAAATAGGGTTTTTTAATAGAATTTTAAATAGTAATAAAATCACTATTTAAACTTCCTTCACTTTTTTAATTGGATGATTCTTGGAAGCTTTTCCAAGAACATCTCTATCTTTAAAACAGAATGTCTTGTAAGACATAATATCTGTATATCTCATTGATGTAGGTACTGTAAGTAGAGCATCAAGTTTATCTCTTGAAAATTGTAAATTAGAAATTAATTTCTCTTCTTTTGAACCTTCAATAGGCTTGCTCTTCTCTTTCATTTTAATATCATTATCAATTATCTTTTTATCTTCTTTACCAACTTTAATAAGGTCTTTAATAAACTTCTCAAGATCACCATAAACATTAAATGATCTACCATCAGGCATTCCTTTTGAAATTTTATCTTTGTTGGTTTCTTTCTCATTTTTAACCCATTGATTCATAGCAGCTTGAATTGCAGTTGGTGAATAGTTGTTTTCTTCATTATATGTTTCTTTATTATATGTTTCCATAAATTTACTTACAAACTCATGGCATTCAGAAACTTTATTCACAGCATAATCCTTCTTATTATCAGAATCTTCGGATTTATTATCATCTTTAGATGCTTTAGACTTGCTTTTTTTATTTTCAAGCTTTTTAATATCATCTTGGTGTTTCATATCACTAATATATACATGAAAATCACGAAATAGTTTAGTGATTGATTCTGATTGCTTTTTAATTTCTGCATCAAACTCCTTAATATCGCGCTTTCCTAAAGTGTTATTATTGATAATGTCGTCCAATGTTTTAATTTGTCCATTACCAATAATATTAATAGATTCGGCTTTTTCTTTAATTTCTTTAATTTCTTTAATTTCATCTTCATTAATTTCATTACTCATTTCAATAGTATTAATCATCTTTTATTCTTGTTGTATTATTTTATATATTAAATAAATAAAAATCAATTTTTTTTTATTAATAAAAAATTAATAAAAAATTATTTGTTCATGATTATATATAGTTGTTTTTATTTGGATTTTTATTTGTTTTTGTTTTTATTTGTTTTTATTTGTTTTTATTTGTTTTTATTTGTTTTTATTTGTTTTTATTTGTTTTTATTTGTTTTTATTTGTATTTAGATTTTTATTTGTTTTTATTTGTTTTAGAATTTTTATTTGTGTTTTTAGGAGATTTTTTTAGTAGATTTAGTTTTAGAAGGTTTAGCTTTAATTTTATTTACATAATCATTTGTGAAACAAAGATTTGTATAACTCATTACGTTAGTATAACCCATTACATCAGGAATATTCTTAAGTTTATTGAGTCTCTCAATCTCATCACGTAGATTTGAAAGTTCTTTCATTTGTTTAGAACCATCTTCAGGTTTAGCTGCTTCACATCTTTTAATTTCAGATTCAACTGTTTTAATATTATTAACAATAATTTTACTAATTGAATCCAGGAATGTTTTTAACCCACCGTATACTCTAAATTCTTTATCATTACCAAGATTGGCACTAATCTTCTCTGGGTTAGTTTTCTTCTCGTGTTTTACAAAATCGGTTACAGCAGTATATGCTTGATTTCTTGAAATTAATTCTGTGGTATCTGTTTTACCAAGAAAAGTATGTAGACAATTGTTACATTCAAGAGGTTTCTTTACAGCAGGTTCGGATACAGGATTAGATGGATCAACTACCTTTTTAGATGATTTCTTAGAACTTGCTTTTTTAGAGATCTTAAAAGCATTTGCTAGTGACTCAAGATAACTAATTTCAAATGTGTTAATTGCTTTATCCATTTTCTTTTTCTCTACAATAAATAACTTAATTTGTTTTTCATCAATAATATCTAATTTTTTAGAAATTTCATTAAGTTCATTAAACATATTAATAGTTTTATCCATCATTGAATAAAAATCATCATTAGATGTATCTTGATTTTCAGATTTAATTTCTTCTTTAACATTTTCTTCTTTAACAGATTCTTCTTTAACAGATTCTTCTTTAACAGATTCTTCTTTAATATTAGAAGTAGCAGTTTTTACTTCTTTAGAAGAAGATTTTTTTGCGACTGCTACTTTCTTTGTTTTTTTTTCTACGCTTGCGGAAGGGGTACTCATTATAATTATACTAATTGATATATCTTTAAGTCCTTTTATCATATTATTTTGTATAAAATAATAAGTTTTTTTAAAAAAAGAAGATATATGCCATTTTTTAATAAAATTATAATTATAATAAAATAATAAAATTATAATAAAATTATAATAAAATTATAATAAAATTATAATTATAATAAAATTATAATTATAATAATAATTTAAATAATAAAAATTAAACTTTTTCAAATTCTTCAAGTCTCCATTCTTCACTTTCACCATTTGGTAGAATCCTTTTAATAATTAATGGTATTTTTCTTTGTATTAGTTCCTCTTCAACAATATCCTTAATTGAATTAAACCCCTTTGTACATATTTTTGGTTGTGCACCAGAACTTAATTGTTGGATACGAACACCAATTAATCTTGCTCTTTCAAATTTATTTAAAAATGGAACTGTCTTCTTCTTAATATTTTTATTTTTTTTAATTATATCATCATAAGAAATTATTTTTTTATCATTGTTAGTATCAATGAAATTGTCAATTTCAAATACTTCATCATCATCATCATCACCCTCATTATCATAATCGTTATTATCGTATTCTTCTTCAGTCATATTATTTAATAGATAATATATTTTTAAATTAAAAAATCATTTTTTTATATTTTATTAAGAATATTTCCATTCTATATTACAAGTAGTGCAAATATAAGTTAATTTTAATGAAACATTATCTTGTAAAAATACTGATTCACTGATTATATCATTTTTATTTGAATCACAATCTTTATTTGGACACTGTTTTTGAATTGTTCTTGGAATACTATTATCATATATCAAGAAATTATTATTATTTGAAACATTAACACTTTTATTTTTAAAAACTTTTTTCTGAATTACTAATCCATCATAAATTTCTTTAAATCCGCAATCTTTACAACTTTGATATAATTTATCATCCTCTTCTAAAGGATATAATTTATTATCACATTCTTTGCAAAAATTCATTTCTATATTATCTTATAACTTTTATTTTATATATTTTTCATTTTTTATTTTTTTTTAAATAATTATAATTTAATTATTTTGTAATACATTTATAATATTATTAAATAATTATAATTTAATTATTTTGTAATACATTTATAATATTATTAAATAATTATAATTTAATTATTTTGT
>Ga0209151_1000323_pt1 | contig 37814 bp, 34 predicted proteins | sample SaaInlV_DNA_165m_FD_184688 | JGI IMG/M metagenome (GOLD analysis project Ga0209151, IMG submission 184688) | Marine microbial communities from expanding oxygen minimum zones in the Saanich Inlet - SI075_LV_DNA_165m (SPAdes) (version 2) | ecosystem: Environmental > Aquatic > Marine > Unclassified...
CACTCTTCTATAAAGCAAATTGGATCTATCTAGCCAATGCTCTATCGATCTAATATTTCCCAAGCCAACATCAATTATATTAACCATTAAAATCAACTCCTACAGTGAATTTCTTTTCAGGTCTTTTGCCTTTTTCAACGTGAAAAATATCTTGATTCACATATGTATTTACTATATCCCAAAATTCAACAATACCTATCCCCACATAATTGCAATATTTCAATACAATTAAATCATCGCATACACCATCATATTGATTAACCAAATCAATAGCTTGCACTCTTGTTAACACCTTGTCTCTAATCCGCTCATTACAAATATCTGTTGTACGGCCAAAACCAAATTTAAAGTACTTAATCATCATGTTTATATTGCTAAACTCCTCATCAAGCATTGATGCGCTACTTATGTCTCCAGTAATATTAACATCATCTGGCCTAACGGTTAATCCAGATAGGGAGGCGTATATTGCATTGTTATCATTACTCCAATCATCCCATGCAGGTCCAAGATAAATGATATCCAATTTTGCTTTGTCAAAAGACTCTTTGTTAGGATATATATATGCTTGTGCTTTGTACACATCGCTCATTCCATCAAAAATCCATTCAACACCGCCATCAACTATCGTATTCAAATATCGTAAGTTATTCCCGTCAAAATAATTTACACCTTCTGTATTTGCATCGCCAACCTGAAGTGCGGGATTTTCCCCCCAAAAAATTAATGGTATTTTCTTCTCTATGGCAATTCTTGGTACAACTGAGAACAAAGCCAACTCTGATGATTTAACCAAATTGCCAAATTTTTTTAAAGATAATAAAGATAACTGCGCAGATGTTTTGGGCGCTGGAGTAAACACTTCAACATCAAATCCCATAGATATTAAATTTGCCATATTATCCGCTCCAATATCAGTCATTTGCAAGGGGGGGTATCCACAACATACTAATAAAGGTGTTAACCCTAATCGATCTCTTACCCAGTGTGCTTGTCTCGTACTATCCTTTCCACCACTCACCCCTACAATACAGTCATACTTAGAATATTTTTTTCTCTTTACTTTATTTTCTTGCACCATAGCCCTAAGGGTTTTAAGTTTTGGCAAAAAAGATTTGTTGATATTCTCCATATAATGCTTACAGGCAATGCACACACAATCGGCATCGAAAGAGGAATTAGGCCTTAAGTTTGTAGTTAGGCATTTTTTACAGTACTTCACAATTACAATAAGGCAGCTTGAAAGGTATTCATTTGAACAGTGTTGTTAATTTATTTGTCATCTCTTACTCTTGTTATATGCTCTATTTTAGAAAATGGCAATACACACTTTCTACCTTGTTTGGGTATGGAGGATATAACTCTTTTATTCGCTGTTAAACCCACAACCATCGCCATAGTTTCCGCACCCACAACAATATCACAATCTGCAATATCCTGCAATAAATTACTTTCACTACTAAACTGTATATTACAAGATGCTTTAATTGGGTGCTGTCTAGCCCAACCATATTTTTCTTCTGGGTTATTATCTGATGGGTGTGGCCTTACAACTATTGTGTCAATGTTTTTATCAACTATACTCACATTATCCATAAAAAATCGCAACGAATCGTGCTCTGTATATCCTAAATAATTTGCATCACAGTATCGTAAAAACATATGATCTGATATATTTTCACAAACATAAAGAGCTGTGCATTTTTCTCTTAATTTTCTCTTTGGCTTAAACTGATTCAACAATTGCTTCACTTCAAGCAAATATGGATTATCTTTAAATTCTATTTTTATATTTGGGAAGTATCTTTCTGCAATCTCTTGAGCATAAATATCCCCAACCCAAATCTCATCAGGCAATGCTATTACATCATTCCGGTTAAATCTTTCCGGATAATTCGTCCAATGCTCTAAAAATGAAATGATTTTTTTTCCTTGTTTTTTAGCTTTTTGGATTGCATTCCACTCTAAACTTGATTTCCAACTCGTCCCACACAAGAGCCAATCAACATCATCAATCATATCGACTAATAAACTGTTTTTAATGGTGCCAAACTTTCGCTCAAAAACTTTAATAGCAGGACCGGACAAACAGTACTTTGCCGTTATATCATTTAAAGATATATAGCTAGATACAATCTCAGCACCGCCAGAATCATGACAAACAATACCTACTATTTTTCGCTTATTTTTCATTAAAAAATTTACAAAAATAAAGTATGTCTACTGGCTTATTATCAAACAACTCTTGATTTTTTTTAGTAGCTTCGTGTGTCATCATGCTTTTCTCCATAATTCGAATCATTCCAGCATTAACCTCAAGAGTGCCGCCTGTAACTTTTCTCATGCCACATTGCTTAAACAAAAAACTCATCATTAATGCCCACACTTCAAAGCCAATACCACTCCCCCAAGATTTTTTGCTTCCAATCATTAATCCAATATCTGCACTACCGTGATTGGCTTGTATATATGCAGTTATTGAGCCATACAATTCCTTGCTCACCTTGTCTTCAATGGCCATATATATATTATTTGTACCCACAAAGCTTTCTAAATAATCATGACACGATTCAATTGTATGATTCAGAAAACGCTGATTACTGTATTTAACCACTTCTGCATCGTTAAGCCATGAGACATAGGTATCAGAAATATCTGATTTTTGGAACACTCTTAAACACGCCATATTACCAACAATATTCAAATTCTTTACGTCGTTATTCATCATTTTCAAATCAGGAAAGGTTGTCCAAATTATCCCAAACCTTTTTAAACGCACTTACAATTAAATCGATGTCATTGTTTGACAGATTATGTACACACATCTGAAATCCAATAAATGTCTTTTCATGTAATATCTCCGCAACTGGGCAGATTCCTTTTGCATAATCAATGCCTTGTCGTGTTTCTTTTAAAGTCCATGGAAATCCGTTAGAACCGTATGCAATTTTTTTCTGATACATCGGCAATAAATGTATATTTGTATAACCCGCTATCAACCCTGAAACACCTTCCGCCTCCAACGCCTTAATAATTAAGTCTCTAGAAATACCTAACTTATCTACATCGACAATTAACGGAAATATATAATAAACATGGGTGCAGTTATTTTTAACAACTGGCAATCGAAGTCCGTCTAATCCTCTTAATCCTTCAGTTAGACGCTCCGCCCTTTTTTGTCTAGTTTTAGTAAGTTTTTCTAGCTTTTTAAGCTGTTCAATTCCGATTGCACACTCAATCTCTCCTAAGCGAAAATTATATCCAATCATGTTGTTAAGATTTTCAACACCTTTACCCTCTACTACAGCCTCTGCATGATTTCTAATAAGCTGCATGCGATTCGCCAAATTATCATCATTGGTAACGAGAATACCGCCTTCGCCAGTATGAATATGTTTATGATAATTAAGACTATATCCACCAATATCCGCTAATGTGCCAGCATATTTTTTATGATAGAGTGAGTTAGGCGCTTGAGCAGTGTCTGAAATAACTTTAAGATTATGCTTTTTAGCCAATAACATTAGTGCATCCATATCAGCAGAGTGTCCAAAAATATCTACTGACATTATTGCTCTTGTTTTAGACGTAATGTTAGCTTCAACTGAAGCAATATCCAAACAAAACGTCTCAGGCTCTATATCAGCAAAAATAGGGATAGCATTCCAATGCAAAATTGCCGTTGCACTTGCGCACATAGTCCAAGGGCTGACTATCACTTCATCACCAGGCTCTATGCCGACTGCTCCGACTGCAGCGATAAGACCTGATGTTGCTGAATTGACTGTAATCGCATGTTTAACTCCGAAAAATTCCTCACATGCTTTTTCAAATTCACGAACTTTTTCACCACCATAAAAATCCTCGTGCCATGCACCTAGAAATTGAGACAAAACACCACTCTCAATGACTTGCTTAGTAGCTTCCAATTCCTCCTTCCCAATCGAATTGAAGCGTTTGAACTCGGCTTGTATGGTTTTAGAACCACCAAACATAGCAAGTTTGTTTTTGCTTGTAGGATTATTCATATTGATATTTATATCTCGTTATTATTTTCTTTGTATTTTATAAAGAATTGCATGCCATATTTTTAATTTTCTTGCAAAGTCGTTGTGCGACAAGAGCAGATTCACCTGTGCTTGCAAGTGGAACTCCCTGGCTTATTGCATGATAAATATTATCGATAGCTTGAAGCATTGAATGTGGGTAGTGACCTGCACGACGTATACCATCATCCAACTTGCGATAACCTTTGAAAGTATCACTTTCTATAACTCGACGTTCACGCCAAAACATGCCCCCATCTTCCATATTCAGTACACCATTTGAAAAATTTAACTGAAGTTCAAAAAGCGCATAGTCTGCAGAATGTCCACATGAAAGATGTATAGGTATTTCTTCTTTTCCTTCCAACCAAATAGGAATCGATGGATCATCAGAAAAAAAATCTTGAACGGGCTTGCCAACTTTGACTACCTCAAGAGGACTTACAAGTAATTGCAACAAATCCAACATGTGGGAGCCATTATTCAATATACCTTTATTATACGTACCAATCACCGAACGCAATTGACCCCAATGACCTGCCTGAATATCTTCATGAAGCTTTGTAATATCCGGATCCCAACGACGTGTATAATTTACTGCCAACGGTATATTTGCCTTACTACATTCCAAAACCAATCTCTCAGTCTCGTCAAGTGATGTTGTCACAGGTTTTTCACAAAAAATAAGCTTGGGTTTTATTTGTAAAGATATTTCGAGATCGTGAATATGACATGCGGTTGGCGAGCAAATACTGATGATATCAAATTGCTCACCTGTATTCAGGATTTCTTCAATTGAGCTAAATCCTATAGGTACATTCCACTCTTTCATAAATTCGTTACGTCGATCTCCATCTGGTTCAACACAAGCGGTAATACTGAACCTTGTATCACGAGAAAAGGCACCCGCATGTGTTAATGGTAAATTGCTGGGGAGACGGTACTGATCGAATACTCCCGCGATGTTTCCGCATCCTACAATCAGAACACGCAGTAAACTTGAATTCATATACTGGTACTCTCTCTATCTATACGTATAATTCATTAAGCATCGCAAAGTATGTACAACTCTTTATGAATTTTTCTCTAATAAGAACCAAGTGATATCGTCATTCAAAAATGGTGCAATACCGTGATAAGCAAATCCATAATCAACAATGGTCAGATCTGGATATTTTTCCAGCATATCGCCTGCAAAATCTCGTTTAAAGAGACGATCATTATGTCCCCTATAATTGATAGCCACAGGCGTTGTATTGTAATATTCACAAATCAAGATATAACGACTTGACGCTTGATACATTTTTTCATAAACAGCATTCAACATTTCAGGATTGATATGAATTAAGACTGTTTTGATCAATACTAAATCACTTTTTTTATTGGTAATATAATCAAAAATAGAACCTTGGAATACATTTTTTGCTCCAATAAACTCGCCTAGGGTATTAGCAGCAGATGTATTGATTTCCACAGCTTTTAAATCAATTTTTGGATAAAGTAACTTCAAGGCCTTTAAATTCATGCCAATGTTGGCGCCCAACTCCAGACATGACGATATATCTGGAGCCAGCCTTAGCGCTGATGAGAAAAACTTTAGATTAGCTGCCAGAAGATCCTGGCCTTCGTTACGATCAATATATTCTTCGCCAAAATTACCAGCCCAAAATTTTTCTTGAGGAGTGTTATATTTCATTTTATTCACCTTAAAAAATTATAATTTTTTTCTTTGATTGCCTGCTATAGAGTACAACATTGATCTTATTATTTTATAATTGCCTTTTAATATATGGCCAAATCTAGATTGACCCTTTCTTTCCTTTACTTCAATATGCAGTTGACTGATTTTAAATTGTTCTTTTGTCGCAAAGATTATAAGTTCAGTACCAATCGAACCGTATGAATCAAAGTAACCCAAAGATTGATAAACTGTTCTACGATATGCCTTCATTCCGCACAAAGGATCTTTAATTCCGAAACGAACAGTTGTATACCAAGAAAAAAGATGTTCTGAGAACCGTTGCTTCTTGCTTCTTATTCCCGCCACAACATCAGATCCAGAATCAATAATATCTATAAATTTTTGAATATGAGACGGATTATGTTGACCATCTGCATCTACCGTAATAATAATTTCAATGCCCAATTCATCAGCTTTTTTAAAACCCGAATTTAGTGCGCAATCATAACCGCAATTCTGTAAATGTGATACAACAACAGCACCAGCACTAACAGCAAGTTTACTTGTATCATCCACAGAACCGTCATCAACAACAATTGGTAAACCATATTTTACCACAGTCTTAACTATATTTTCTATTGTCAATGACTCATTAAGGGCAGGAATGACTATACCTATTCGAGATCGATCCATCGTAGATACTCTCCTGAGTTCATATCTTTTCTAAGGCGCTTCCCAACCAGATCCTTTATTTGGTAGGGTGAGATTGCATCTGTTGGACATGGTCTTAAAACATTCAAATGGTCGCGAGTTAGAATACTTCCAGTAGTTAGATTATCTTTCAAACGAATTGCACGCCTCTGTAATATAACCGTATCTTTTTCATTCTTTTCAACATGTTTTACACCAACACCTAATGCATTTTCTAGTTCACGTGTACGATCAACCATGTCTCTCCAAGACTTTTTATCCATTGAAAATGCATGATCTGGACCGATACGTTTCACATCATCTGTAAAATGTTTCTCAATCATATGTGCGCCAATTGCCACAGCGCCAAGTACCGTTGCATGGCCAGGCGTATGGTCACTCAAACCCAACACCAAATCCGGATACATTTCACGATAAGTTTTTAGAACATTAAGTTGAATATATTTAAAATTTTCTAAACTAGCAGTGTAATTAGTATTGCACTGCATTAAACAAAGCATTGGATTGATTTCTAGAGCCGCACTAACTGCACGATCTACATCATCCATTGTGGAGGCCCCAGAAGCTAAGATGTAAGGTTTCTGTTTGCCCGCAATATATTGAATCATCTCAACCCATGTAATATCGCCAGAGCCAATTTTATATGCGGGCACAAAAGGATCTACATGATCCACAAGGTCTGTGGAATAAGGACTAGTAAAGAATGCAATATTGGCCTCATCACAAGTTTCTTTGATTGTCTCAGTCCATGAAAGACTGACACTTGCATCTTTATAAACATCAAATACTGACTTTTTCCACTTTTTTTGATGTGACTGTTGCCCTTTTAAACTCCTAAAGCCGAAGTCACTAACAATGGTCTCTGCTGTAAAGTGTTGGAACTTTGCTGCATCAGCACCTGCCTCTGCTGCAAGAAAAATTAAATCTTTTGCCCGTTCAAGATCTCCATCATGATTAGCCGCAATATCGGCAATAAAGTAGGTTGGGTATCCATGTCCGATCTTTTGCGCTTGAATTTGTAAAGTAGAATTAGGCGGTTTCATGATATTCCTTAGCAACTCGTTTAATTTCATCGCTCAATTTAGGCAATTGTACGCTTAAATAATTTTCAATTTTTACACAATTCATTCGCATATCCTTAGGTCGATAGGTTTTTAGAAATGTGACTTGATCGGTTCTGACACGTGTCATTGTTCGAGTTTCACAATTTATCTCATTAGCAAAAGAGAATGCAAAATCTGACTTACGCATTCCCACTTTAGAACCCAAATTAAACACACCAATTGGTCTCCTCTGAATGACCAACTCAATCATCTTCGAAAGAGTATACATGGAGAGAGGATTAAACAATACATCTTCAAATACTTGGAGCGCATCATTTTTCATTAGTGATTGGTGGAGCCAGTCTGTCAAGCTAACTCTGTTGGGACAATGACTACGACCAATGAAATTTGTTCTCAGAATTGTACTTTTAACACTCCCTGCAGCTAATTCACCAGCATATTTTGAAAAAGCATAGTAATTCGTCAAAGTTACTTGATCTTCAACATGAGGACCAGTGCCATCGTAAACTTGATCAGTTGAAATATGAACCAAATGACAATCCGATTTGTTTTGTTGAATCCAACCTGCAATATTTTCTACGACTCTCACATTTGCCAAATAAGCTTGATGAGGTTGACTCTCGCATTGATCGACATCCGTTAAGCCAATCAAGTTGACTACAATTTCTGGTTGAATCTTATCAAGCAAATCGCTTGCTTGCTTTAAGTCACTAAGATCTGCTTCATATTGAGCTCCTTTACTACGACTGTGCGTCTTAACGCTATACCCGGACGAATCTAGCAAAGGACCCAATGAGCTACCCAATAAACCAGTAGAGCCAAGTAATAACACTTTTATATTTCTATTAATCATATTAAGGTTCTTAATTAGTTAAGACCCTGTATTAATCCATGGATTTAAAAATTAGTTCTGCTCGCGTCCAATCTTCAAAAGAGTCAATATCCACGACCCTCCAATTGGGTATGGGCATTCCTAAACCATCTGTGTGCATCTTTTTATATTCTAACCAGGCCGATACTTTACCCCAATAAAATTGCCCAGCATCATGATAAGCTTGCTCTAAATCTTGAGTTCGTGTCATTTCACAATCTGGACTAAAAAACTGCATTTTCCCATTGGTTAAATGTCGCATTGCTCTCTGTATTGGGTGTGCATATTCTGTAACTGGATACACAAAATCAGCATCTTGAGCTAGTGTCAGATCAAGTGATGCAATCAAATCATTAACTTGCAAGAATGGAGTGCATGGGTATATACAACATGCGTAGTCAATCTTCCACCCTAAATCTATACAAGCTTGAACAGCGTGAGCAACTACAGGCACTGTGGGTGTGAAATCATCTGCTAAGTCATCCGGCCTCATAAAAGGAGTTTCTGCTCCCCACTCCCTCGCTACACTGGCTATTTCATCATCATCGGTAGAAACAATAATATGGTCAAATAAGCCTGATTTCTTGGCTTCGATAATAGCCCAAGCAATCATAGGCTTGCCACAAAAGGCTTTGATGTTTTTTCGTGGGATTCGTTTACTACCACCACGTGCAGGTATAATTGCAATTTTCATAGTTGAACTACGTTATTACACACGTATAAATTTAGTCTGATTAAAGCTATCTTGGCAACCTAAAAGAGTCATCTCTATCAAATTTTGCCGATTTCTTCATAATTCTGCTTAATCCATTTCTGCAATGTATCAATGCTCATCCAGTCAACATTATTATCAGAGCAATAAGTAAAATCAGGTGGGACTAACTTCCCGCCATTGATACGTTTAGGATCCTTACTCCAATCATGAATGGCTGGTAAAATTTTATAATATTCAGGATATTCGTAAGTATAGATTGCATCCTCAGGCCCAATCATTTGTTCATGAAGTTTTTCACCTGGGCGTATCCCAATCAATTTATGCTTTGCACTGGATGATACTGCTCTAGCAACATCAGTAACCTTCATGGAGGGAATTTTTTTAACATAAATTTCACCGCCAACCATATCATTAAAGGCCTTCCACACAAGCTCTACACCCTCTTCCAAAGAAATCATAAAGCGCGTCATTCGCTTGTCAGTAATAGGTAATATACCGGATTTAGCAACTGAAAGGAAAAATGGTATAACTGAGCCACGTGACCCCATGACATTTCCATATCTCACAACCGAAAAAGATGTGTTATGTTTACCACTATAAGAATTTCCAGACACAAATAGTCGATCTGAAGTGAGTTTAGTTGCTCCGTAAAGGTTTGCTGGACTGCTAGCTTTGTCTGTAGAAAGCGCGACAACGCGTTTAACTCCTTGGTCAATACAAGCATCAATAAGGTTCATTGCACCAAAAACATTAGTCTTTACGCACTCAAAGGGATTGTACTCAGCTGTTGGTACAATTTTTGTAGCGGCAGCATGGACAACGTAATCAATTCCATTTAATGCCCGATAAAGTCTATCCTTATCACGCACATCTCCAATAAAAAAACGTACACGTGAATCACCTTCAAAGAGCTTAGACATTTCCCACTGTTTCATCTCATCTCGAGAGTAGATAACCAGCCGATCTGGATTATATTTGGCGAGCGTCATAGCAACAAATGCATGACCAAAAGATCCGGTACCGCCTGTTATCAATATTGAAGAATTTTTAAACATGTTACACACCTATATTTGCATCAAATTTTCTTGACATTCAGAGTATTGACTATCTTAAATATAAATCAATAAACGCATTTTACAGGTATAAAAGAACTTAAATTTAACTTCTTTTATACCTAACAATTCTGCGACTAAGTCCACTAATATATCCCTTTATCTGCCCCTCTACACTCCATCCAAGTATATTAATTAACTCCTTAGAGGATAATTTATTCTCACTTCCAATTTCAGCTTTAGCCCATGCTAAATTCGTAGACGCGTCAGTTGGATGGTCTACAAATATAAATGGAAATTTAACCTTTAGCCATTCTACACTTCCGGACTTAATCAGTTTTTCAATATGTTTTAAAGATATACCCTCTTCTTGCTTAAAGTCACTACTCTTATACTCAAGAAGCGGGCCACACATTGATACCTTGCAACCAGCGTAAGCCGCATACAAAATATGAGATCCAAATATTGGTGTGGTAATGAAATCGAAATAATCTAATAGCATTCTCATTCTCAATAAAGAATTTCCATCATCTACTCTAGCCCCAAAAACATAACTAAGTCCTCTTGAGTTCATATTCTCAAGTAGTACTTTGTTAGAAGAATCAAACCAATGTACACAAACACAAACTTCACTAAAGGACTTTTTTATTGACTCAAGATAATTGAGATAGTTTTCATCATAAACATTGCTAACAGATACAGATTCTGATGAATGCGGTATAAATGCCAATAATGAATTTTTTTTACGATTAACTCCTGAGAACTCAGTATATAAAAATGGCAATCCGCCACTATGTACATTTTTATAACCCAAAGAGTTCAGCAATAACTGTTCACTGTGTTTTGATACTACAATTGGGACATTAAAAGGCAAGTTAGAACAGCCCAATTCATCTGCAATTTCTGGGTCCCACCAAACCCATCCATGTAACCAATTGCAAAACGACCTTGGTGCATGATTCAAAGAAAGGGTATTTGCTAGCAATGTTGAAAAACCATATCTATCAACTTCATTTCTAACAGAGACGGGTTTATAGTTTGGAAGACTTAACATTAATTTAGGGTTAAGATAACTTTAGAGACTCATCTCTAAATAATTTAAGCAAAATTTGATACACATCCTCACCTCTATGACTAAACCTAAATTCACATTCTTTTAGATGTAAATTAAACATCTTTTTTATCCATACCTTTAAACTTTACCAGCCTTATTTTGACATAACCCCAGAATGACTCAATTCCATTAATGTGGGAGTTTCCTCTCACGAATTCAATATTTTCATGTTTTTATGCCTCTAAAGTTGCCTAGACTCACACTAGTATAATTAAAGGTCTATTGGGTCTACTTGTTCTACAATTACTCCATTCTCAAGACGAAATACAGTATCACAATTTCTTAATGAATCAAGACGATGCGCAATAATTAAAATTGTTTTGTTTTTCAATTGATTTATTGGCCGCATTACATCTCTTTCGGTTGCGTTATCTAGGGCACTGGTAGCTTCATCCAAAACTATTATTTCGGGATTATGATAAAGTGCTCTAGCTATTCCAATACGTTGTTTCTGCCCGCCTGATAGCCGTACTCCACGTTCCCCAACTATAGTATCTAGGCCATCAGGAAGTTTTTCAACAAACTCATCAAGCTGTGCAAATTTAGCAGCTGACTGGACCTGCGCCTCATTAATTTTTTCACTGTCAATACCAAAGGCTATATTTTGACGTAAACTTGCATCAATCAAAAATATACTTTGTGGCACATAACCAATTTTATTTTGCCACCCACGCAAATTAGTTTGTATATTTCTGCCATCAATCTTAATTCCCCCTGATTGAGGACTGAGTAAACCCAAAATTATATCAATTAATGTTGTCTTCCCAGACCCACTAGTACCTATAAAACCTACGGTAGTATTTTTTTGAATTGACAAATTTATATCTCGCAGAGCATGCTCATTACTACTAGAGTAAGAGTAATAAACTTGAGACAATTCTATAGAGTGTTTAAATGGAAAGCTTGCAATAGTTCCTCTATCATGAGATAGATCAAGTTTCAATTCTGAATTTATTCTTTTAACTACGACTCTGGAAAATTTAATACTTTGTAGATTATTCAATATCTGAGTAGAGGAAGGTATTAAACGGAATGCTGCTGCTGCAAAGACCCCGATTATAGGAATCATTTCCGAGGCGACTTTATTCTGCCAAGCCATAACTCCAACCAGTACACTCAATCCAATAACTGCAAGAAGCTCAAACCATAAACGAGGTAGAGACTCTACAATATTTTGACGCATTGACATCTCAACTTTTCCCTTATTATGTGGTAAAAATTGAGCAAGAAAACCTTGCTCTAATCCTAGTAATTTAACATCCTTAATTCCACCCAAACCTTGTTGTAAATGTTGTACGCACATTCCAGAGTGAAAATATCTCTCCCCACCCCAATACTCAAGTCTAGTTTTAATATATGAATAAAATAAATAGCCAGCTAAACCAAAAATAGCCAGCATCGAAAATGCTCCCAAAGGTTCGAGAAAGATTAATAGTATTAGAATGCCTATTACTACAAAACTTTCTATCATTAAATTAATCAAATGAAGCAGAGAGAAGGATGCTTCAGCAACTTCAGAGTGCACCGTATTAACCAATTGTCCGGAATTATGTTGCAGATGAAAAGTGTATGGCTGATGAAGATAAGTAGAATACAATTTATATGACAACTTTTCCTGGGTTCGATAAACAAAATTAGCTTTCTTCCAAGACAAATATACTAAAAATAACACCTTAATCAAGTAAATAAAAGACAACACTAGCATAGTTGTAACAATTATTTGCATTCTACTTGGGCTGCCAATACTAATCAAAAAAGAAGATAGGGCAACATTCTTCTCCATAATATCTGGATCGGCCATAAATGCTAATATAGGGATAATCATCCCTATGCCTAACACTTCCAATATCACAGCAATAAACATCAACATTATAAGAAAAAGTATTGCTTTTTTCTGACTTTTGATAAATAGAAAGTAAATAACTTTAAACACAGTTTTTAATATTAATAAATAAGAGTCTAATAATCACGGCTTTTCATTAAGAAATATTTTCTTGATATTAATTGGTGTATCGATTAATTTTAATCGTACTATTAAAGACACATCCAAACCAAAACAATATAATAGGAACAATAACGTAGAGTTGACGTGGATAAGCTGAAAGGAGAGATGTAAGAGAAAGATAACTCAATAATAGGACGATTAAATATTTCATATTTACCGGCAATTTCTTCCAACTAATAATACTAATAAACATAGAGTATAGCAAAATAACAAAAATAATTGCATTCGGAACAAAGCGATAAAATGTCTTATTGCCTTGTAAAAAATAACTATTAGGCACCCCTAAAAAAAGACGACTAACATTATCGACCCAATTTAATAAATATTTTTTTGGGTGATTTACTATATTTTCAATTGCTGTTCTTTTTAACTCGTTATCACGATCTAAAGTGCTTAATTTTGAAATTTTATTAAAAAATTCCCCGTGATTTTTTTCAAAATAATAACTATTACATTCATTAATAGATGTATGCACACAATTTGCAGTAAATTTGTAGTTATTCCAATCTCCGTATTCATTTTCATTAGGATTTGACATCCAATATAATGATGAGCCTCCAGCAGTTGATAAGAAAAATATTTTATCAGTTATAGAATGTGTGTACATCAAATAAGGAGAAATCACAAGAAAAGCAATCAAAGAAATAAAGACGTTAGTTTTATTGTAAACGTGACGGGATATAATATACGAGATAATTGAATATACAAAAAGTATAATCAAAACATATCCAAAAATAACTTTTGTCAGAACTAGATATCCAAGCAAAAAGCCACAAATAAGTATATTTTTTTTGGTCTGATATTTACGAGTATTGCTCAGATAATATACTAGCAATGAGACTAGAAATAGAGTTAAAGGCTCACTGAGAATCTGTGCAATTTCTTGGTATGCAATGTAGTACGCACCCCAAAAAAAAGACAGCACGTACGCCAACTTTCGATTTACTGATCTATTTAATGCAAGAAATAAAAATACTATAGAGAGAAAATGAAGAAATATGTTTGTTAAACGAATATAAAACACTGGAACATCAAAAGTCAAAAATGGCATTAAAAAAATTGGATATCCTGGTCCGTTTGGTAAATATACATCATCACTAGGTGAATAAAACCCTTCCAATAAGTTTTGTGCTAATTGATAATAACGACCCTCGTCACCCCTGAACCCTTCAACATAAAAAATAGTGAAAAATATAAAGTATATTCCTAAGAAAGGTAAAAAAACGCTTATATTGGCTCTTTTTTCAGTTTGCATGATGCTTCTATTTTGTTTAAAATTTGAACGAGTAGGGAGTTTAAAAATAATATAGTTATTGTTGTCATAATATACAGCATAGGATGTACTACTAATCTATACTTTGTTTCAACTTGTTTATTAGATTTAAATATTAAACCATCACAATTCATATTTAAATACGGGTCCTAACTGGTTAAGACCCTTAAATAACATTAAGATGCTCTGAGGATCATTCTATTGTGCTTATTATTTTAATCAACTCATCATAATTTTCAAAAACTAAGTTTGGTTTTTCATCGCCATTGTTCTTGACAATAACGCCTTTGTGTATTTTTTGTATCTTTGTCATCCCCATTTTTCCAGCACGTGCCATATCATTCTTTGGATCATCGCCAACCATCCAGATATTTTTTGGATTAATCTGAAGTTTCTCAATGACTAACTCAAATGGTCGCTTATCTGGCTTATCCTTTCCGGCTTCTTCTGAAGTAACTACATAATTAAAAAGCTCATCCATCCCAAAATAAACTAATTTCCTAAACTGAATCTGCGCTGTTAGGTCAGTAATATTAGCCGTGATCACACCTTTACTCTTTAAAAGTTGAATGAAATCAAGAGCACTTGGGAAAAGTTTACAGTTCATGAGAAAAGTACGCCAGTATGTCTGTTCTAGGTCAAGTGTCAGTAAAATACGTGTTCCCAACCCCAGCTTTTCTAAAGTTCTCTGCATATACAAAAGCCTGCTGTGAGAACTTGCCACACCATCGAGTCTATCTTTTATCTCTTTACGTGCCTCTTCAAATGCTGAACGGAAAGTCTCCTTCTTTACACCGATCATTTTTTCTACTTTTTCTTCCACGGCACGAGTAGCTTCTCTATGGGCAGGAATATAAGGATAAAGAGTGTTGTCTGTATCAAAAATAACAGCTTCAGGAAGTCTAATAGACTTGATAAAATCACGCTCTTGTTTCTTCATACTACCCTCCGTCTTTTCAATGCCTCATCTATCTCCATAAGTGTAATGATTTGCATTATGCCTTGGACTCCACCTGAAAACTCAGCATTAAAATCAAATAATTCCTTCATATGTGGCACTAAAATATTAATTGCAAGACTGACATCTTCTGATGCAACATCACCACTAATCTCCAGAATAACCTCACCCTTCTCATCGATTGAGTCTATATTAACTTGCAATCCGCAAATACCAATCAATACTCGTACGAGTTCATGATAATAGATGCCATTTCTAATGCATGCCCGTACCTTGAGATTAGATCCTATAGCACGGCCCCGTTCAAGCAATTCCAAGTTAATTGGTAACAATGTAAAAACTACGTCCGAGCGTGCCGCTTGCGGTTTGATATACCGCTCACTATCAGCTTTTTCTCGATCTATTTCCTTAAGCACTACTTCTTTAGAATCACCCTCTTCTTTAACATTTCGTCTCATACGAATAAATACTCTTAATGAGTCATCCATCTCAATAAAAAAACGAACATCAAGCTCTTCTATCAGTTGCTGTGGATACAGCGTATGTAACCCTGACACAAGTATGACATCTCTGCTATTTTTAATCATTGTTGGTAAAAAATGACCTGTTTTACGATTATAGGTTCTCGCCTGTACATTGCCACCACCCATCAAGCATCGAACATCCTTAACCAACTGAAATAATTGATTTGCCTTTGGATCAAGGTGTGTCAGTGTTTTCCACATGGGTGATGATCGATCCCAATTGTGATAGTCGTCGCCAGAAACCTCTACTGTCGAACGCTCACCAAAAATAGCAGCCAAGCCCTTGGAGAAAGCACTCTTCCCAACCCCTGAATCACCCGCAATACCCAGAGCAAGTGGTCGATTTCCCAAACGATAGTAGTCATTTTCACGCACTCCCTCGCGCAATATTTGTATGGCAATGAGCAAACCAAACCCTATCATGAAAGTATAGTGGATAGATTGAGCCATTGCACTCTGAGTAACAGTTATATTAAGCAGATCATAGTCAAATAGAATAATTTTTGCTCCGCTAGTATGTAACAAATGATATGTAATAAACAGCAGACTAAAAACTCCAACCAATGTGACCGCACCAGAACCATAACGACTTTGATGTATCGCAAGAATTGGCACTAACCATAAGTACCAGCCCGGTGGTGATGGCGTCATTAAAATAACAACGCTAAATGCAACTCCCATTACTGCTATTAGGAGATCGAAATTAACTTTTCTGATTCTCCAGAAAGAATAGAGTAGTAATAAGTAGGCTATAGGTGTCAGATAGATTAAATTCTCTCTGCCCATATTGATAAATAACCAATAGAGTTTATCTACCTCTCTATTCTCTAATACCATCATTCGAAATGCATCTGAAAAAAGGAATGGAGCCTCAATCAATAATAAGGAGCCAACAAATAGCAGCAAGAAACGTTGAAACTCCCTATGAATTCCATTATGTGACCACAGATAAATAATAATAAATGGCACACCAATCATCATACTATGTTTTGCTGCAATCGAGCAAGCTAACAATAGACCTGCGGCCCCAAAATTATCGCGCTTAATAAGTGTCAATGAATAAATAAAAAGAACTACTGGAATAAGATCTGTCTGTCCATGCCAATAGGTAATAAAAAGAATAAGAGGAGAGAGCCAATAATATGTTAATATCCGTTTCCAATAATCCTCGAAAGTTTGCAAAAGTAGCAGCAGGAGCAATACATCTGCACCGAGCAGACTGATACGAAATCCAATATTTGCGAAATATCCAACTCCAAGCATTTGGTCAATCATCCAACCTATCGCAGTGGTCGGTAGATGAGAAATAAACATAATTACCCCATAAGGAAAGGCCAGAGGGTCGCCGTCAGATAACAGATGCCCTGACCAAGGTAATGTTGCAGGGCTCTCAATCCAATTAACAACAAATGGTACAAACCATTCTTGCTGTGTTGTTGGTAACAGAAGAATAATTAAGATAACTTTGAGTGTAATTCCTATACGGAAAAGACGCTCTCTCCAGAGGTCAGCCCAGATTAACCCCAGAGGTCTGGATACTTGGTGCATACTGCATCTCCGTTAATACTTAATAATTCGATTTTGCGTCGAAATTCCATCACATGCGTACGTTCTGTGCGTCCCTGCAACTCTGGAGAGACAAAACAGAGTTTGAAACCAGCACTTTTTAACTGAGCTGCCTCTTCACTACTCAATGGGAAACGGGTAAAACAGTCAACCCATACCCACTCAACCATGCCTGATAAGGATAAGGTGGTTTCAATGCTTTCATACTCTGAGACACGTACAGCACAACGCTTCTCACCCATAGCAACTGTTCTTCTCAAAAAAGGAAATGATTGATCTAGAAAGAAAAAGTCTTCGATATTATGTTGTGCCATAAGACTAAGCAGCCGTCCTTCTAAACCTTCTTCTTTAACATTTAGAATCAAAGTTCCGTGTTGATAAGACTTCAACCAATCCTCAAAACATTCTCCCTGTTTGAATGGATCATGATGCATGATCAAGTTCTCACCATAAGAACGGATATCAACCTCTACCCCTAAATTTGATGGCGTATTTTTAAGTTGATCTAGTGTGTTAATCCTATGTGATATTATATGCATTTATTTCATTTTCCTATACAATGAAAAACTATATATAAGTGTTCGTTTGATAAATTTATACTTGGCTACAAGACTGATATTCCAATGAGAAGTACCATAAGCTCGTTCAGAGAATAGAACCGGAAAACGCTTAATTTTCAACCCTGATTTCTTTGCTAAATAATAAGCATACAGATCTAATGAAAAATCATCTGGAGGTGAATCCCAAGTTGTAAAAAAATCACGATGAAACATAGTTGGTTGAGCATTGATATCCCACATAATTCGTCGGAGAAGAAATGTTTCAAATATCGCCATACCGATGGTAAATAAAATATCTAATACTGGACGACCACGACGCTTCCCTTTAACAAATAATTGCGTTGGTTTGCTGCTATCTTCGAACAATGCAAGTCCTTTTATAGCATCGGCAGGATCTGTCTGCATATCAGCATGAGTCCATCCTATAATTTCAGCAGATGAGGCGCGCAACCCTGCCAATATACCATAACCATATCCTTGATTTAACTCTACTCTAACTTTAACAATATAAGGTTTATGTACAAGTAACTCATCTAAAATTGCAGGCGTATTATCAGTAGAACCATTATCCACAATGACTATTTCAATATTACTGGCTTGGCTTAATACTTCATCACAGCGCCGCAAAAGCAGAGGAATATTCTCAGCTTCATTGTAGCAAGGGATAATCAGAGAAAGGTTCAATTTATCAACTTTTTTCAACTTTTCACCTTTCGAAAAACAATATACTTCATCCCAAAAAAATTCAATATAGCAGATAGAGCGGTAGCTAATACAAATGCCGGCATAAATGCCATCTCTACACGCCCCAACATATCTAATGCCATTTCATTTGTAACAACATTCACGATAAGTGTTGACAGATATAACAGACAAAAAATTACAAATATTAACAGCCCTGAATGCGAACTTCGGAATGTAAATTTCCGGTTAGCAAAATAGGCAAAGATAGTTCCTATAGAAAAACTTATTCCTTTTGATATGTCCGTGTCAGTGTTACTATATACCAATATTAAATAACATATTAAGTCTATAAATACAGTTGTGCCACCTACTATCAGAAAGCGACTAAGCTCGTGTTCTGACCAGCCTGTCAAAATATGTTTAACAATCAAAACATCCCCTTTGATTGTTAAACATTATTAAGAATATTTCTATCATCAGCAAGTTGATACGGATGGCCCTCCCAATCATTGAAACAAGATTGCCAATACTCAAACGTGCGTAGATCATTTGGCGTGCCCCAGCAAATATAATAGTCAATCTCGAATAACACACAGCGTAAACCAAGCGCAATTGCATCATTAATTGCCGTATCTACATAATATTCTCCATTAACCTGAGCATCTCGCCCTTTCATCAGTTCAACACTACTAAGGAAGTCACCTAACTTTTTAAATGTAAATGTACCCACAATGATTGGATCTGTTGCCGGATCAGAAAGAGGCTTCTTCACTGAAACATTTCTAATAATTCCTGTTTCCTCTGCATCAATCCATCCATACATCTCTGGTGCACGGATTGCACCTGGATAACCTCTTGCTCCCCACACAATTACATCTATATCATTTGAATCCATTAACAGTTTAAATGCAGACGCATCATATATCATCCCGTTATCACAAGCGGCAATTGTTACAGGCCTATCTATTGCAAGTCCTGTTGCTCCCGCAACACATGTTGTCGCTTGTCCATCTGTCATATAATCAAGGATAGTGAATTCTGCGCTTCTTGCATGTTCTCGTAGTGCATTTTGCAATTTATCAATATCTTTCAAGTTGCTACGCAATATAAATCGTTGTCGTTCTGTCTGTGGCAAATCCATGAAAGCCTGTGCTGCCATGGGACGGTTAGAGACTGTAATCAATGGCTTAGGTGTTTCATATCCTTCCTTCTGAAAGCGACTACCAAGTCCCACCATTGGAAGTATAAGCGCCCCTTTGTGTTTAGGTGGCTCTTGCTCATCTAAAATGGAGCGAAATGTATTAGACCAATAACGATATTCTTCAAAATCAGCAGGTGTGCCCCACTGCATAAAGTGTTCGAGTTCATATACTTGGATATTTAACCTATCTTTCATCATGGGCTTATAAGCCATACTCACATAGTATTCACCGTTTACAGTCAGATCTTTAACTACACACTGTTCAAAGTAGTGCTGCATAAGCTCCCCACTTCTAAAGTAATAAGTACCACTAGATGCAAACTCTTCTCTAGGTGAATTTGTAAATGGTTTCTTTTCCTGTATATCCCATGCGCACATCTGTTCCTCTTGCACATAAGCATAATAATTACTCCAAATCGTGTGAGGATGAAAACCACGATAACACGGAATTGCGCCATCACACTCTGTCTTCTGAACCATACTACAAAAATCAATATAATCCCAGTCACATGTAAAATCGGCATAATTCACTATTGTTGGCTTGTTAAGATCGAGCTGATCTATTATCTGTAAAACAGCATGAACTGGTCCTAATTTATGAGGATTAATGGCAATGATTTTCCCTTTTGGCGCAATTTCTTCCAGAATCTCTTGCATACGATATTCTGGCTCTTTTAGGTGATCACTGTTACAAATGAATGTAATATCCTCCTCTCCAGGGAACATCTCCACCACATGCTGGATAATAGTCTTTCCATCAATCATTATTAACGGCTTTGGTACATTATAACCAACCTTACGAAAACGCTCACCGAACCCTGACATAGGAATAACAATCTGCATATTAATTTTCAATTATTGTTGAATCTTCTGACGATACTTTTCGGCATCCCACACTATCAACTCCGATTCCTCTTGAATGGTAAGGTATCGTAAACGATCCTCGGGCTGGATACGCAACAGGACATTAGTAAGACAATGTAACATTGCTTCTGCACCTTCACTCAAAGTCTGCAATACAAATACTCCAAGATCCTCGACTATAATAACATTATCGTAATTATCTCCTTTATTCTGAAGATAGGTATGTAACTCATCGATTTTTAAAATGGTCATTGGACCATTTCCAAGAAATACCACATGATCGGGATAAAGTGAACGAGTAGATGCAATAGTCTGTGCAACCTTATCAAAGGCAAGCGATTGAACGATTGGGTATTTTGACAAGCGATAATCCGAATTATTGATCAAAACCTTAGCTTTATCTATATTGGTATCAACTTTATAAGACCTTGCTATTCTTTCAACTCTTCTTTCTAGCTCGTATAGCAATTGCGAAACTTCGGCAATACTTTCTGCACCAAAGATAACACCATGATTAGCCAATACAAAAATATCTGGATTTGACTGGGATGCTTTTTGTATTGCTAGAGCCAAAGGCACCCCAGGTCGAGAATAAGGCACCCAACTCCAATTCATACCATCCAATAAATCAAACAACTGCTGCTTACCATTATCTAAAATAGCGGTTACCATCATATTAATGGAATGTGTGTGCACAACATACTTGTGTGGCAATAGCGCATGAAGAGTTGTCTCAATTGATGGACGCATGTTAACAACATCATCACATTGAATTATCTCAGGAGTTACAGGGTCACCCTCACAATTTTGTAATCTCTTTATAACGCCTCGCCAATTCACTGGCACAAAAATATTCTTTTTGATTGCATCTCTTAGCCAACACCCTGAAGCTTTAACCCACAATACTTCACCATCTTTGAAAGAAGTATTTCCTCCAGCCCCCTGAATCAAATTCAGATTATTCCCAATACTCTCAGAGAGACGAATAAAATCATGTTGGTTCTTGAAATATTCTACTGGCATTGGTAAATAGGGTTCCAATTGGAAATTTTAAGGCGACTTTCGCATCTCATATTTTTTACTCCGAATTATTTGGTTTAATTTAACTCGCTCGAAATAAGAAATTCTAAATTGTTGTCTTAATTTGTTGGGGTGTTATATATCTAGTAGGATTACAATTTACATCATACCTTGGTTTATTATAGATCTACGCTCTATAAAAGTATTATAAGGGGTGCACAAATTTTGATCAAAATCCAAGGCCTGCTCTTATATTGCCTCTAAAAACTCTCCGATTACTTTTTTACGAAATAAATAGGGTGAAATCACTTAATATTTGCTTAATGTAATGTGTTGCTTATCGTACGATTCCAAAGGCTTTGGACTGTAGATGTAAATAAATAAATTATTAGATCCATTTTTCGTTAAGTTACCAAAACCAATCTCAGTATCAGATAGAATCTCATAAGAATAAACCAGATCATAAGAATCATTCGGGTTATTCGAAATTTTTGGTAAAAGTTTATTTGACACATCGCGTGCATTCACTTCGCTTCTATGAGAGACAAACATGATAGCCTGGTTTTTATCTAGAGATTCTCTTTGAGTAAATACAGTCGGGGAAAGAAAATAATCACCAAAAAATGTCGAATCAAATTTAGCATTAATTTCAGGATATAGATTCAAATTTAGTGTGTAATTGTATGCAACAATTTTCGACACGCTGTATGTGTTTACAAGAGAAATTAAATCATTTTTTTGAAATGGGTCAAGACGCTTATTTCTTTGAATTTCGAAATCAGATATATAAAACATATTCAAACTCACAATACAAATAGATAAAAAGTAAAAGAAGAACCTGTGATAAATTATTGGTATAACTGATCTAAAAACTAAAATACCAAATGAGGTTAGAATCGAGACTGGGATAAGTAAAACAAGAGAATGGCGTGTAGGACTAAAGGCAATAAACTGAAAATAAATCAACAATATCCAGGTGATAACTGTAACTAATATAAAGATTACTAATCCACGATATTTCTTTGATTTATCTATAAAAATATATAGTAAGCCAAGCAATGATAAAAATGAAATTATTGAGGTATATATTACTGATATTGGTGAATTTATATCACTAAATGATACAAGAGAGCTAAGTACATCAAAAATATTACCGCTCAAAAACTCAAATAAGCAAACAAATAATCCACCTTCAGAGCAAAAGTTGTTAACATCAAAAAGATACTCTCGATTTGGTCCAATATTCCAATTAATGCCTGGAGCAGTAGCGGAAGCACTCACAAACTGATCACCAATAAGAAAACTATATATAAAAAATACTCCGACAATAGTGACTAACCCACATATGAACCAGCTTAGTAGAAATCTTTTTATAGAAAAATCATGAGAATAAAGTAATGCAATGAAGAACCCAGGAAGAAAGAACATAACTTGGTATGACGTTAGACATAATAGCACTATCCATATTCCAAGCCACATTGATTGTTTAACAGATAAAGAGCTTTTGTAATTCTTAATAAAAATTACAAACAGACTAATCACCGCAAACATCGCACCTGCATAATTTTCTGATTGTGATGAATATATTAGGAACATCCAAGAAAATGTGAGTATTGACGCTCCAACCAAGGATACGTAAACTCGGTCATTCTCTTTACAATTCTTTGAGAATAGAAAAAACATAAACAACGTTGCAAAAGAAAGAATAACCGAAGAGACCCTACTTGTTAGCAAAGAACGTGTATATGAGGTTTCTAAGTCTAAAACGAACGATGTAATATAAAATTGTAGCGGAGCATATGTGCTTTCTTTAGCTAAGGCAATTGGCGCAAGTGCCTTTTTAAAAAGGTTAAATACCTTTGGAAATTCATTAAAAAAGTCATTTGTCCACTGAGAAAATATTGCTCCAATACCTCCCCCATATCTAGCCAGCTGTTCACTAAAGAACGATGGATCATAATTTTCAATAACATAAAACGCATAGGGCACCCAAAGATCATCATAATGCGCAAAATGATCTACTATCATTTGGCTTCTTGACCATACAAAAATAATAATACTAAAAGAAACAATTACGCGAAATATATATATTTCGAATGATTTTTGTCTGATTTTTCCCTCTCCGCCTTTGATTTCTGTTGTGGTCATGACTTGACCTTCAGATGTAAACCACTTACCCGAATATTGCCAATCCAGTCAAATATTTTTAATGCCTCTTTGGTGTTATATGTACGGTAGGCATTGGATAAACTTGCGTTATCAAGAACAAATTTTAGCTCATACTGATAATTAATATTCATTTCTTCATTACTGTACTTTTATATAATTCTCTAACATTCACTTCTATTTCAGGGATTTCTGAATTATTGACAATCATTTTTGTGCCTTTTTGTCGAATATATGGTTCTCCTTGATCAATTTTGCAATTAACAAGCTCTATGCTGGTGGTTATATCATAAAAATCTTTCTTTATATATGACATGGCAGCGTGAAGCCTATAGTCCAATATACTAGTATTTGCAACTAATATATTACTTCCATCTTTTGATGCAACTCCAACTCCAACATCTTTAAAACTACTGTTATTAATATTTATAATACTTTTCTCTCCCCCAGATATCGCTTTGTCCTTAACGTGTATTGCCTCTACACCTTCTATCTTAATATTGCTCCCTGAAAAATCTAACGCATCACCGCCAATATTTGAGAATATTGATTTGGACACTATTCCGTGTGAAAAATCAGAATCAAAACCATCTGAAACTGTATTATTTATCCGAACAAATTTCATACTAAAGTCGGACTTAACAATATTGATTGCATCTTCGGCTTCTACTCCTTCTATCTCTACATCCGTAAAATCTACATCTGACTTATAAAAAGTAATGCCGCCACTCAATTCAAGTAATCCATCTTTAAGGCCTCTAACATTCTTAATAACAACATTAGTCAAGCGAGATCTTTTATTGGCGTTTAATATATATATGCCTTTCCATGAATCTGTTACAGGCTCCAGCAATATAGGTTTATCTATATTTCCTTCTGCAATTAGTGCTCCTTTAACAATGAGATACGCATCCTTTGAAAACTTTATGTTTACTCCAGGTGGGATTCGTAAATCACCATTAATTATTAGAGGTTTATTAACAATCCAACTCCCCTTATTAAATTCATAATCTCCATTATCTAATCGTTTCAAGATATTTTCACTAAGCACTGTATCCAATAATAGTGGATTATGAATTTTATCTTCTGTAAGCGATATACCATTCTTCATTTCACTTGAGAAACCCATATATTCGGTTTTGAAAGTAAAATTGTCATCTTGCACTCCTAAATATTGCGTATGCAATATAAGCGGATCAGAATCAGACAAATAACTTGGAACAATAAAATCTTCATCATTAAAGGACTCTCCTTTGAATAATATGTCTTTTACAAGAATATCATCAGGAAGAAGGCTGTACAACTCTATACGCCCATCAGTAAAATGCCTGATGTGCAAAAGCTCATTGAACTCAGATGCTTGCAAATTTGTTGGTAAGGTCAACTTACTGATTCCATCTTGTCGTGTTAGGTCTTCCTCATTGACAGGCCCAGCTCTTGGAATATGATATAGATTCAAAGGGCGGTAGGCTAGATACTCATCATTGTCAGACATTATTTTGTTCATGTTGTTGATAACGGTTGAACCATTTTTTTTTCTGTCCACAGGAAAAAAGTGAGCGGGTTCATTTAGATGTTTATTTATTCCTAAAACTGTGTTCTGTACAGCAGATAGGTTATTAGAAAGATTACGAGAGTATTGCTGATCCAGCATTACATTAGTAAACTGTGGAGGGAGATAGTTAAAAAAAGGAATACTTTCTCTATCTTTTAGAGGGCTATAGCCAGACTGATCCGTAGTTATTGGTTCAAGTTTCAGAGTATATGGATTAAAATAATATCGAGTATTATTACTCCCTAATGTATGCCAATCTCCCCAAGCTGTTGATAAAATATATGCCTTAGTAAGTTGATCAATATCATAAAGAGCTGGTTCATAATTTACATTATGTTTCATGATATAACTATAAATTCTTCTATATCGATTATTCTTTAAGTATTTTTTACTGCCGTATAGGTGTAAATATAAGGAAGGGGAAGATAAACGATATTTTGTATATGGATACTTTGAGTTGTAACTATATAGCCAGTACCTTTCGTTGGAAAATCGAACAATAGCGGACTCCTTTCTATCCTGTTTTTCCAGGAATCTCTTAGACATATGCTCTTCAACATCCATAACCCCCCAATCCTTCCCATTTACATAAACATGTACAAAATTATGGGTCGCTGATAAATTACCGAGTTGGCGCATCATTGATTGAAATGCATAGTCGTATGGATGATGCCGGGAGCTTGGCTTTTGAATAGAAAATTTCTTATACCCAAGAATCGTATTATTGCCCTTTAAGTTCACCCTAAAACTCATTCTATTAAGACTGCCCCAGTGTGCAATGGTGTCTCCCTTTAAACGTATTTTTGCCTTATAAACTTTTCCCTGAAATCTTATTTCTACTTTGACGGTTTCAGGGTTTGATAGTAATCCTCTTTTTAATGCCCTATCTCTATCTCTAGTGATTTTTTTATAATCGACATATTTAATATCGATATCTATTCTCTCAATAGCCTGAGAGTTCATCTTATATTTTATTATTTTTGGAATCGATTTAAAAATTGAAGGCAGGATTTGTTTCCGATACTCGGAAATTCCTTCATCCATTCCATTCTGAAATATCCCTTCCCCTGAGTCTACTAACGCTACTTTATGTGAAAATCCTAGATCCATCCCCATTATGTACTGGATCGCATCAGCCTTAATAATAGGTAATTGTTCCTTATTAATTGCAAGCAACGACAATATAATAACTATAAATATACTCAATATATTTATATAGATCTTTTTCTTGCGCTTTATAATCATTTCATCTTTAACTATAGTTTCATTCTAAAATTTAGTAGCTGACCATACTATAAAAGTTTCTTTTGTATATTTCTAGTAGTGTAGCAGTTATTAGAGACGATTCGTCGATACAAATTTCCACTTTAAACTAACAAGTGTGCCTAAAATAGAGGTTTTTTTTCAGATAAATATATATTCACGAGTGAGCTTTGAGCGATAAATATCAAACCTAGAATTAAAGATAAGTCAATTTATAATGTCTTAACTCCAGCAAAAAAAAGATAAGAAATAACATGATAATACTTCTTTTATACGGCATACATCAACAATCAACTATGTGTCTATATTCTTCTTTTTAAGCACGAAATTACCATTTTTTTTGCATCAAAGAATGAAATCTTCATACTGCTATCCAATCGATGAATTTCATTCAGGCATGATTAACATAACTGCAGTGCTATTTGTAGCCCCCTTGCCTATACGAATAACCTTTAAATTTTGAGAAATATGCTTAATTTCCTCAAAAATCACTTTTTAACATTATTCAGCCAAGCCTCAAACATGAGCACAGCCCATAAATTTGAACCCCAATTTCTCTTTTTTGCTTGGTGTTCATCCCACATTTTTTGCACATATTTGGTATTGAAATACCCTTCTTCTTTTAAACGGCTAGTAGCTAATAAATCTCCAGACCACTCTTTTAATGGCCCACGAAGCCAATCATCTACTGGTATTCCAAAACCCATTTTTGGTCTTTCAACCAAATTTTTCGGAACATAACGATATAGCAACTGCCTTAATAGCCACTTTCCGGTACCATTACGGATCTTATAATTATGTGGTAACTTCCAAGCAAACTCAAAAATACGGTGATCTAACAACGGCATGCGTGATTCAAGACTATTTGCCATGGCAGCACGATCAACCTTTGTTAATATATCGTCAGATAAATACCCTAACGTGTCCAGAATCATCATTTGAGCAACTGGATTCTGAGATGTGTAGGATTTAATATCAAACTTATTTATATATCTTTCACCAAGAACAAAATCAGGTGGGTAGCTCAACTGTGTCAATCTATCATAAAGTTTTGATTCATTGTCACAAGTCAAAATACTTGCTGATTTATATAACTTATCTCCAATTAGCTCAATTCTACGATTCTTTGGTATTAAACTCTTAATTAAACTATAAATTCTATCCCAGGATGATGGACTAATAGAATGAATTGATGAACTTATGATATTACGAACAGGCGTTGGTAATAGCGCCATTTGCTTCCATAATCCACCCGCAATAAAATAGCGATTATAGCCTCCAAATATCTCATCTCCACCATCGCCAGATAAGGCTACGGTAACTTTTCTTTTGGTTATTTTTGATAAGAGAAAAGTCGGTATTTGAGATGAATCAGCAAACGGTTCATCGTATATCTCTGGTAGATTTGGAATAATTGAAAGTGCATCTTTTGAATCTAAATAAACTTCTGTATGATTTGTCTTTAAGTGCTTCGCAACTTGATTTGCATATTGTGCCTCATTGTAACCCATTTCATTAAAACCAATACTAAATGTTTCTATTGGCGAATTCGATTCAGATTGCATTACAGCTGCAATGGTTGAAGAGTCAATGCCTCCAGACAAAAACGCTCCGACAGGAACATCTGACAGCATTTGCCCTCTAATGGATTGTTTGAGTAAAAAATCTAATTGATCAACCGCTTCTTTTTCAGACTCAAAAACTAATAGGTCTTTTTCCCCAATCATGGCTTGCTCCAATGCAGACCAATACTGTTTTGGCTTAGGGAATATTTTCTTTTTAATCGATTCAAACGATATTTCTATCCAAGACCCTGCAGGCATTTTAACAAAATCATTTAAAATACATTTAGGTTTTGGAACGCATAATTTTCGTAAATATATAGATAATGCGTCAAGATCAATATTTACAGAAAAACCCGGTAATGTCCTAATTGCCTTTAATTCAGAAGCAAATACAAGCATTCCAGCATGATATCCATAATATAATGGTTTCTCCCCAAATCGATCAACACTCAAAATAAGTTTTTGTTTTTTTATGTCCCATAAAGCAAAGGCAAACATACCTACGGTGCTTTTGAGTGTTTCAACTACACCGAGATTATCAAAACAACTAAGTAAAGTTTCAGTATCTGAATGCCCTTTCCACAAAATGTTGTTGTCATGGGAATTTAATCTTTTCCTCAGGTCAGAATGGTTGTATATTTCCCCATTAAACACTATTACAAATCGACCAGAAGGAGATATCATTGGCTGGTGACCCGCTATTGAAGCATCTAATATTGATAAACGACGATGACCAATAGAGACCTTGTGCTCACAACCTGTCCACACTCCAAAATCGTCTGGTCCCCGATTTTGAAGAACTTCAATCATATTATTTACATTCCTTTCAAGGTTTGGAACACTTTGTTCAGAAACAATACCTGCAATTCCGCACATTCTAATCTATGTCCTAAAAAAATAAATCATTACAGATAGCCTTGATAATAATTCTCTACATATTCCCTTAAACATACTCGCCAGTCTCTCATAATATTTACATTTCTTAAGTCAAGTTTCTTGTCCAATAATCTTTCAGATGGGGGCCGATCAGCAAAATAAGTTTCTTTCCAATAATCCGAAGTTACTGGCGTAACCTTAATATTATCTTCCAACCCTAGGGTCTTTATAAGTTCAAGAGCAACTTCAAATCTCCCAGTAACTCCCCCGCAAACCATGTTGTACAGTCCCCAGTATTCCTTTTCAAGTAATAATTTCAGGTTTGATGCAAAATCGTGTGTATAAGTCGGAGTTCCTAATTTATCATCAACAACAAACAACTCTTTCTTTCCATTCTTGAGTTGATGCATTATCTTTTGAACAAACTTCTTATCTTTTTTTGGTCCGCCACCCATCATCCAGCCAGCTCTACATACTAGGTGACGTTGAACATTTTGTGTTACAAGAACCTCTCCAGCATATTTACTTCTTGCATAGTGACCCAACGGATTAGGCTGGTCCCAATCATCATACGTATCTTTTTTGCCATCAAAGATGCCAGCAGTACTTATGTACACAAGAGGTATGTTCATCTGATTTGCAATATATGTTGCATTTTCAACAGCTATGGTATTGGTTAAATATGTATCATCAGGATTAAGTTCACAATATTCCAAGTCAGTATAAGCGCCAAGATGAATAAGATAGTCTGGTTTAAATAACTCAACTTCCTTTTTATATAAATCGTAGTCCCTAAAATCTAAGTATTCAAGCCAATCATCATTTACGTCTATGTCTGTACATTTTAATTCGTAATCCTGACTAAATACGCTATAGAATGCCTCACCAAGCATTCCACCACAACCAGCAATATAAACTTTTTTCTTTTGGGGCATAGTTTTATTCTCTCCTTAATCTTTACTAATAATCGACAAGTACTTCATTTTAGTTGCATTAATTGAATAACTTTGAACAACTAGTTCTCTAGCTTTACTTCCTAATCTTTTTCTTAATTCTGGATTTCTTATTAATTCTCCCAAAGAGTGTAGCCATTCCTCTTCACTATTAACGAGATATCCATTTTCTTTGTGTTTTATAATTATCGAGGTTGTGCCTATATCTGTTGCTACAGTGGGCAATCCAAAAGCCATATACTGAATAGCCTTGAGTCCACTTTTTCCTAATACCCACTCATCTTTTGATAATGGATAAACTCCTATGTCAATACGCTGTAAATCTTTTACTTCGTTCTTTTTACTCCATTGAATCACCTCAAGATCGACCCCTAGTATATCGTACTCAAAATTACCAATAATAAGTAACTTAAATTTAAATTGTTTGCTTAGTTCTATAAAAACAGGTCTCAATAAATTAAGATACTTTTTAGAGCTAAATGTCCCAGTCCATCCAATAACTATTTTTTTATCATTTTTATATTTATTAACCGGCAAGAAGATATCTGTATCAACGGACGAAGATATGTATGTGCATTTCTTTTTATCATTCAAGTTAAGGCAATAATCATTCAACGAAGGTGAGCTTGTAATAACGTGATCAGAGCGCCTTATCAAAAAATTAATCTTATTTGGGTTTTTCAAAAATTGAACAAAACTATTAACATCACTATCAACACCCATTATTGCATTATCCTCAATATCGTATATTAACTTTCTTGATAGCTTTCGAGTTATACGCTCAAACAAGGTAGTTCCGAATGGGGTAACCCACATATGAATATAAACAACATCATATCTTGATATATAAAAAAGGTTGTGAACTCTACGAAGATACCCTCGAAGAGTGCCTAATATCTTTAAGATATAATTTCCTTCAGAGTAAACTATTTTCCACATAGCTATATCCATGAAGGGGAAAACAGTTATCTTATATCCATTCTTTTGCCAATGCTTAAAATATTGCTCATACTTTAATCTTTGTCCTGCAGCAACACCTTGTGGAAAGGGGCAAATAATCAAAATAGATTTCTTTATCATGGGCTAATTGCTCAACGAATGATAGATTTCATTGTACGATTCTACCCCATCATCTAATGAGAAATGTTTCAAAGCTGCGCTTCGGCAGCGCTCTTTAATATCGGCACAATTAGATAAATCTAACATATCTTGAACACCTTTTCTCATTTCATCCTCATCAAAGCTATCCAGTGCAACACCAACTTTTCTTTTCCTAATAATGCTAGCAACATCACCCACACCACTATTACAAAAACAAGGTACTCCACAACCAAGAAACTCGCCTAATTTAGTTGGGGTTGACGCGATTTTTGAAAAAACAGGTTTAATCATAAAGAGACCAATATCCATAGATTGCATAGCATTAGCTACACCAATGCGATCTTTAGTGGAAATTAATACTGAATCTAAGTCAACATTCAAACGTTTCAGGTGTTCATAAATATAATCATGGTCCTCTCTATTAATAATATGAAGTTTTGCATTAGGGATAATTTCTTTTATTATTTTAAAACACTTCAATGACTCTTCAAATAGATACCAAACACCAACGGAACCAACATATCCTACAACGAAAGGATGCTCCGTCTTTTTAGAGTTTTTAAGTTTGGGGCTATAATTAAATAGATCAAGGTCAGTACATGTAGTAATAACCTTAAGCTCTGGCATTTTATTTATTAGATAAGGTAAAGTATTAATCTCTTTAACAGCCGCATGTGTAAGAGATACAATTACATCCGAATTAATGAGAAAATGCTTTTCAAACCATTTCGAAATTCGAAACAAATAGCTATCTGGCAACCATAAATCACCATCTACACGCTCATTTGCCCAAAAACCTCTCATATCAAAAATATATGAAATACGAGTAATTTTTTTAAGGAATAATGCGATTACAGAAGGCACATAACTCCTTGCATGCACAATTTTAATTTTATGATGATAAACAATCCACAATCCAACAATGCATCCATAGAGAATATCTAGTAATGTTGCAATAGAAGTAGGCTTCTTATGGTACTTCAATGAAATCCATTTAATTTTATTGTGATAAACATTTTTTTTACAAGACTCAAATTTATCTACATTTTGTAAATCACTTTGCTTTTCAAAACTTAATATCCAAATAGAGTGATTGCGCGATAATTTCTCCAGATAGCCAAGAACTTGTGATTCACCAAGAGGTTCCATTATGCCATCGTATGTAATATATAAGATTTTTGCCATTTAAATATTTTTGATAGTTAAGAGTAAACCTATAGCATTCAGAGTTTTATACTATCTACAGGTTCAAAATAGTGGAGTTTATATCAATATAAACTCCACTACCCACCTGTCATGATATTCTTATATGGCATCCAAAGCCATGAATATGTGCCGAAATTTAGCCATACAAACATTACAGTAATGTACATAAACACCACGCTTATTATAAAAATAGAGCGATAGTATGTGGAAGTAATTAGAGCAGGAATTCTTGAAAAAATCACTAACTGTAAGGGTAAAAAATAAATTGCAACCCTATCTACCAATGTAGAATAAAAAAATGCCATTGGTAGTAGCATAATGCTGGCCGCGCTAAATAGAAACCATAAATCTTCATCATGGTACACTTTTTTAAATTTTTTCCTATATACAAAAAAAACAAGTCCCGCGAATGCGCTCATAATAACCCGAATTAATGCACCGCCCGATTGATGAAACTGCACCGTTATATAATAGTAAACCATATGTGAAAAATAATTTGACTCTAAAAACATAACGATTTGGATTATGATAATACTTGACAATACATAAAATAAAACGCCTCTTTTTTTGTTATAAAATAGCCCAACTAGAAACATTATGACTAATGTTTTATGAAACAATAAGCCCAAAAAAATCAATGCGTAATATTTTAACCTTGATCCTCTTGATAACTCAACCAACGCCCACATAAGAAACCCCACCGCCACGGACTGTCTTGTGTACCCCATTGAAACAACAAGGAATAAAAATGGTATTGAGATAATAAGCGCAAGCCAAGGTATTGGCAATTTTTGGCAGAAATATATCAGTCCAAATACAAATACTATTGCTGATAATAAATTAGCGAAATAAACATTATTAAAATACGTTTTAGATATCCAATTAAATGCCTCATAACCAATATCACCTTTCGTATTCTTCCAGAACCCGCCATCTTCTACAATATAATCGTATACATACAAGTAACGCCCCCAATCTCCTCCAACTTCATACCTAAAACCAATAATTAAAATTAGTAATATAGCGAATAACCACAACATATTTTTTTGTAGATCATCATCCATTTTAATCGGATGAAGTACAGCAATTACAGGCAACAAAAGAATTAACCAATAAATTATCACATTAATTAACTTTTAATCTTAAGAAAAACATAATTTGAATTTTTTTACTAAAATAGATACAAAATAAGTCAGGTTCAATAAACATATATTTTCAAATTATAAAAAATCCATAGCACTGTCATAATACTATGTAATTTTGAAGAAATAATCTAAATATTGTTGGGAGATTTTAGACACAGAGAAATCTTGCGCTCTTTTTATTAATAATTCATGATCATGCAACTCTTTAAGACTGCTCATCATGGCGTTGGATAAAGCAACAGGGTCGCCTACTGGTGTTAGCCTTCCATAACGACCATCATCAAGAATCTCTGCTGGACCCCCTGAATCAGTACTAACCACAGGAACACCACATTCAAGTGCCTCAACAATCACATTGCCGAAACCCTCGCTTCTTGAAGATAAAACAAATAGATTGGCAGTCCGATACCATGGGTAAGGATCATGCACAAAGCCAGGAAAATTAACTCTATCACATAAATTTAATTGATCTACAAGCTGAGACAGGTATCCTTTGAGCTTACCATCACCCAAAATAACTAATTTTGCATTTAATTCTCTGGGTAATAAAGAAAAAGCCCTAATAAGAGTCTCGTGATCTTTAATCTTTTTTAATTCTCCTACAGTTAGAATATTATAAGCATAATCACCTCCCCATAATTTGATTCTATCACTCTGAATCTCTCTAATTACTGAAGCTCCAAGGGCTACTGGATTATATATAACTTTGATTTTATTAAATTTTAAACGGCCAGTTTTGAACAAATCCATCTTAACTCTATTTGAAACCGCAATAATCCCATTAGCAAATGGGTATGTAAATTGAATAAGTCTACCAAGATAATATTTTGAACTTTCAACTTCACAATCAGAAGAAAAAGATAACTCAGCATGGTCACTTACATATATTTTCCCAATCTTTCCAGCAAGGAGCCATGAAATAATTGCGTATGAAGTAAGTGGCCACATTGCAGCTAAAATAATATCTGGTCTAGATTTTCGAAAACATAATACTAGTGGAAAAAATATCCATCGTAAACGATTAACTCGAAGACAGGAAATGGTAACGCCTTGAGGAACTAATGATAAATATTCTCCGCTCTTTTGCATAAGAATAAACTCAACTTGAAATCCTTTTTGTATCCAATCTTTGGCAAGATTTAAATGCAATCTCTCTGCACCGCCAAATTTTAGATTGGGCAATACAATTGATATTTTATGCATCTATTTAGTAAGATCTTTTTTCTTAAAGTATCTCTTGTATACATCATATATAAAATCTAATTTTTTTTGGTCATTAGGGTAATCTCTAAAGGTTTTTAAAGGTAATTTCATAATATTTTCAAATTCCTGTAGAGTTATTTCAAGTTTTTTACATATATACTCCTTATCTTTAGCAACCTTATCTTCATTGTAAGGCTTCTTTTTTAGCTCTTCCAATGCGCGATCTCTTGTGATTTGACCTGAACATATTTGTGTTGAAAAAGTTGCCCTTCTATAATCAAGATTGAACTTTAAAGGCTGAATATAAGATTGAACAAAACTCGTATATTTAGATTCATGATGCTTACCACCATATGTCCGCCAATCCATATTACTTTTCAACTCATTTATAGCAGACTCTTTTGAATAATTCATGTAGTTTAAAATGTAAACAGTTTTAATGCCTTTTACAAATTTGTAATATATTTCTTTCTTATAATCAAAATCAGGAAATGATTTCATTTTCCTAGTACCAAACTCCTTTTGAATAGACCTTAATAATTTTGAATCTTTAGGATTGTAAAACCATGAACTTGGAAGTATTCCTTCGGTGGCTATATTGCCTCCACTTATAATATATCTAATATTATTAGCAGAGGCCTTTCTATGCAATACAGCAGCAATAGCAACATCAGTTGGAATTTCAACTTCAGGTATGGAAGACTTAAGAATGGATAATTGAATATCTTTAAATTCTTTCCAATTCAGCACATAACTTTGATAATCGATTTTAAGCTTACTACATATATTTTTTATATTCTCTATAGACTCTTCAGAATCCCATCCATTGTCCATATGCACTGCCAATGGTCTAAGACCTAATTTTTTCACTATGTACGCCACGTAACTACTGTCAGTTCCACCACTAACACCAATAAGACAATCGTACTTATTATTTCTACCATCCTGCTTAATCTTTTTGACAATTCTCAATAAATTCCTGTCACTAACTTCACCTTGATAAGCTACTTTTGAAAGTGTGTTAAAAAAGTCATTGCAGTGATTGCAATTCCCTATCTTATCAAAAATAATATCTGGATCAGAAGTGTCCATTACACATCTATTACAAATTTGATAATTCAAAATAATTTCCTTATTACAATTTAAAAAACAAAGTCTATCTTTTCTGGATAATTTATCAAAACTCCACTATCTTTTCCATGAAATACAAACAAACTTCCTGCCGCTACGGCACTAGCAAAACCTTTTTCAACTGCCTCTATTAGATGCTCAGAATTTCCTGCCCCGCCAAGCGGAATAACTGGAATTGTTAAAATAGATGAAATTTCCTTGATTAAATCTAAATCGTACCCTGACATCATTCCATCGTTCTGTATAGACTGAATAATTACTTCTCCAGCACCATTATTTTCCATAAGTCTAGCAAAATCAGATGGAGTATATGGATAATTTTTCTTTCCATTGTATGCGCAAACTCTTGGTGAGCTGAACAACCTGTTTTTTATATCTATGCACACAACTATAGATGAAGATCCGAAATTTTCTGCAGCCTCTTTTATAAAATCTGGGTTTATTAATGCATAACTATTAATTACAACCTTTTCTGCTCCAGCAGCAAGAATTCTTTGTATATCATCTAATGTTCTTATTCCTCCACCAACAGAAAAGGGCATATTCGTCTCTTCGCCCAATTTTTTTACGAAGTTAATATCTATTAATCTCTTCTCTATAGATGCACCTATATCAAGTAAAACTAATTCGTCAACTTTAAGATCATTAAATAATTTAATAGCATTTATGGGATCTCCAATATATCGATAATTTTTAAAACGCTTAGATTTAACTAGATCACCGTCTTTCATCAATAGGACTGGTATTATTCTAGATCTAAACATCTATAATTTAATAAAATTTGATAATAAAGTCTCACCAGTTTTATGGCTTTTTTCTGGATGGTATTGCACTCCAAATATATTATCTTGCTCTATTGCAGATGTGAATTCTGACTCATACTTCGTTTCATTCAAAATTAAACTTTCATTTTTAACTTTCATAAAATACGAATGGGCAAAATAAAACTCATCATTGTCGCGCACCCCCCTCATTAACAAACTTTCTTTTGTTATATTTATCTGATTCCATCCCATATGTGGAACTTTAAATTTAAGTGTATTGTCTACCTCAATTTTTTTAACATCTGCATCAACCCATCCCAGTCCTTTTGCATTACCCTCTTCGCTTTTATTTCCCATTAGATGCATACCAAGGCATATGCCTAAAATTGGCTTTTTTTGTATTATTACTGCTTTATTTAAAGGTTCAATTAAATTTAAGTTTCTTAAATTATCCATGGCCTTTTTAAAATGACCCACTCCAACTAAAACTAACTTATCAAAACCAGCAATTTCTTCCGGATCTCTTGATACTGTAACTTTAACGTTTAAGCGCTCAAACTTCCTCACAACAGAATGTAAGTTACCCATTCCATAATCTACAATTAGAATTTTACCGGCCATAATTCATTCGTATTAAATACACACAATTTTGTATCTAAATTAAAAATAAACCCAATTGGCTGAACAAGAAAGATACCATATTTACCTAATGAGAAAACAAGGGTTTAGCCTAAGATTTATTGCCATAACCATGAACAGAAGCGTATCGACTATTAGTCGTGAGATTATCCGTAATACTGGTCTTAAAGGTTATCGACCCAAACAAGCCAATGGGTTCTCTCAAGCGAGACATTGTAATCCTCCCATTTCTAACGCTTGCTAAAAATAGAATCTCCGTTGTTTAAATAGCCTCAAGTAGCTTTCTTGGTGGAATTCCACCAATCGAACTGTGAGGTCGTACATTATTATATACCCAC
>Ga0209151_1000324_pt1 | contig 37765 bp, 34 predicted proteins | sample SaaInlV_DNA_165m_FD_184688 | JGI IMG/M metagenome (GOLD analysis project Ga0209151, IMG submission 184688) | Marine microbial communities from expanding oxygen minimum zones in the Saanich Inlet - SI075_LV_DNA_165m (SPAdes) (version 2) | ecosystem: Environmental > Aquatic > Marine > Unclassified...
GACATCGTTCTTGGTCTAACAATACAATCCCGTCTTCGCCCCGTTTATAGAGTGCTCCGGACGGACAAGATGCCACACAAGATGGATTCACACAATGGTTGCAAATTCTTGGGAAATAGAACATCATGAGACGTTCTATAGCAAACATTTGTTCTCGTTGCTCTTCAGATAAGCCTTCTAAATTAACATCATTTTCTGCATAAATGGGGGAGCCACCTAAATCATCATCCCAATTCGGTCCCGCTTCAATGTCCATTTCTTCGCCAGTTATCATAGAAATAGGGCGAGCAGTTGGCTGATCATCACCTTCGGGCGAATCGAACAAATCTTTGTATTTATAGGTCCATGGTTCGTAATAATCATCCAAGGTTGGCATATTAGGATTATGGAAAATATTCGTAACCGTTTTGGCTTTACTGGTGGAACGCAACTTCAGTTCTCCGTCAACGACTTCCCATCCACCTTTATATTTATCCTGGTCTTCCCATCTTGTTGGGAAGCCGGTGCCGGGTTTTGTTTCCACATTATTCCACCACATGTATTCGGTGCCTTTTCGATCTGTCCAGATATTTTTACAGGCAATACTGCATGTATGACAACCGATACATTTGTCCAGGTGAAACACCATTGAAATTTGACTTCTGATATCCATAATTATTTTTCCTTTTACCAGTTCAAAATGGGCAGTTTGCGCACCATGATGAAGGTGTCCCGATTTGCTCCTGTGGGACCCCAGTAATTAAAGTGATACGTAAACTGTCCGTAACCACCGACCATGAGATTTGGCTTCAATCGAGCGCGCGTCAAGCTGTTATTCATTCCAGCTCGTTTGTTTCCGCGCAGTGGAGATTTCGGCACAGACAATGTCCGTTCAGTGGCATGATAAATAATCACAATTCCTCTTGGGATTCGAACACTTACATTTGCCCGAGTCACAACAACGCCATTATCATTATAAACTTCTACCCAATCATTATCCACAATGTCCAGTTCTTCCGCATCTTTGTCGTTAATCCAAAATGGCTCAACACCACGACTTAATGTGGACATGCGATGGTTATCTCCATACGTAGAATGAATATGCCATTTTCCATGGGGCGTTAAATAGTTGAATACTTTCGCCTTATGCTCACTTTCACTGGTGGTTAATTCTGCATATTGTGTGGGCGTAGGTTTCGGTTTATAGGTTGGAAGATGCTCACCATATTGAATATATCCAGGATGGTCCAGATAAAAATGCTGACGACCCGTCAATGTCCGCCATGGGACTAATCGCTCTACATTATAAGTAAAGGGCGAATAGGGCCGACCATTTTCCAGTAAACCTGACCACATGGGCGTATTATGAAGTCGCCGTGGTTGGGCGCATAAATCGTCATAAGTCATCCGAACACCACGATTCTTTTCCGCCAAGTCCGCTAAAACGAGACCTGTTTTTTCTTCCATATTTTTATAGGAACGATAGGCCAATTCACCATTGGTTACAGATGCTAATTCCAAAACCGTATTACATACATCTTTCGCTTCTTTCAAGGATGGATAAGTTTCGCCATCCCACGTTTCGGTGGGACATTCAATTTTCAAACGTTCATATTCATCTTTCACGTCATAATGAGTTCCGTGAGCACCAAGGCCGTTTTTTGGCACATTCGGACCGTAAGAGATGTAACGTTTGTAAACGTTTTTGAAATCTCGTTTTACCACCTTAATTCCAGGCATGGTCTTTCCGGGAATGGCTTCCACTTCTCCATCAATCCAATCCTTGATTTCTGTTTGGGCAATTTCTGCCGGCGTATCATGCGCCAAGGCTAATGTAACCACATCTTCCATTTGTTCAGGAAAATGCTTTTCCGACACTTTAGAAAATGCTTCTGCAATATCTTTGAAAATATCCCAATCACTTTTGGATTCCCATGCCGGGGGAACGGCTTCCGCCAACGGATGAATAAAACTGTGCATATCGGTAGAATTCAAATCTGCTTTTTCATACCATGTCGCGGCAGGAAGAACAATATCAGAATACAATGCTGATGTATCCATGCGGAAATTCAAATCCACCACTAAATCCATTTTCCCTTGTGGTACTTTGTCATGCCAAACGACTTCTTCTGTTGAACCTTTTGCAAATTGAGGATCAGATACTTGGTTGGTATGAGTTCCAAGATAATGATCTAAAAAGAATTCATGCCCTTTGGCAGAACCACCGATGGCATTTCCGCGCCATACAAACCAAACTCTAGGCCAATTATCTGAACTGTCCGGATCTTCGATAGAAAATTTCATATCTCGTTTTTTCAATTTTTCTACAACATAATCCACGATTCCCTGCTCATCTTTTGCACCATTTTCTCGTGCTTCTTTAGCCAAATCAATGGGATTTGTTTCAAACTGGGGATAAAAGGGAAGCCAGCCATTTCGGACTGCTTTCACATTCACGTCCATGGTATGCCCTTTTGCCAATGTTTTTTCCGGCTGTTTTTCTGGCACCGTATGATAATCAGTAAAGGATTTTTCGTATCGCCATTGGTCCGAATGGACATAATGCCAGCTCGGTGTATTTTGAAGGCGAGAGGGTCCAAACCAATCTTTCGCCAAAGCAATGGAAGCCCAAGATTCGCCCGGCGCCAATTTTTCCTGACCAACATAATGACCCAAACCGCCACCATTTTTTCCAATACAACCCGTAAACATGAGCGCATGAATTGCGGCACGATACATAAGATTTGCGTGATACCAATGATTGATACCCGCACCAATAATCACCGTGCATTTTCCACCGGTTTTTTCCGCTGTGCTTGCCCATTCTCGCGCAAAACGAATCAATGTTTCCGGTGCAATTCCTGTATATTTTTCTGCCCACGCTGGTGTGTAAGTTGCATCTTCTTCGTAATTTTCTGGATAACCTTCCAGTCCTCGTCCCACGCCATATTGAGCCATGAGCAAATCATACACAGTGGCAACCGGAACTTGACCATCGGCTGTTTCTATCATTTTTACCGGCACATTTCGCGTAATAGTTTCGCCTTGACTGAAATCGTCTAATTCTACAGAATAAATCTGGTCAGAATCTTTTAGAAATGTGAGTTTCGGTGCAATTTTTGAACCATCCGCATTATCTTCCAATTTCAAATTCCAATGACCTTTATTTTTTTTCGCCCATCGGTTTCCAACAGAGCCTTTCGGCACTTTTGTTCGATTCTCTTCCTCATCCCACATCAAAAATTGCCAATCGCCATTTTCCATATCTTTATATTGAGTCAAACGATTTGCACGAAGCAATTGCCCCGCTTTATAGACATCACCGTCTTTATTTAATTCAACTAAAAAGGGCGAATCCGTATATTGTTTGGAGTAATCTAAAAATGATTTTTCTTGTTTTTCGTGATGAAATTCTTTCAATATCACATGATTCACCGCCATCCAGTAAGCACCATCCTGCCCAGCATTAATGGGAATCCATTCATCAGAGAATTTTGACACTTGAGAAAAATCAGGTGAAAAAACCACCATCTTTGTTCCGTTATATCGAGCTTCTGCTGCAAAATGCACATCCGGTGTTCGTGTCATATTCAAGTTTGCACCCATGACGGCAAGCATTTTGGCATTATACCAATCAGCTGATTCCTGAACGTCCGTTTGTTCTCCCCATGTTTCTGGTGAAGCACTGGGTAAATCGCAATACCAATCATAAAAGGAAAGAGAAACGCCACCAATTAACTGCATTAATCTCGCACCGGCTGCGTAAGAAACCATGGACATAGCCGGAATGGGCGAAAATCCTGCAATGCGGTCGGGACCGTGTTGTTTAATTGTATGCGCCATAGACGCAGCAATAATTTCCTTCACCGTTTCCCAACTGGCACGACGAAAGCCACCTTTTCCCCGAGCACGCTGCCAGCGTTTTCGTTTTTCAGGATCATTGACCATTGAAGTCCAAGCTTCAACTGGGTCGTTATATTCTTTTTTTGCTTCTAACCATAAGTCAAGCAATGCGCCACGAATGGTTGGATATTTTACTCGAAGCGGACTATATAAATACCAAGAAAAAGAAATTCCACGCTGACATCCACGGGGTTCGTATGGCGGAATACCATGCTCTAATTTTGGATAATCCAAACCCTGCATTTCCCAGGTGACGATACCGTCTTTCACATGAATTTGCCATGTGCAAGATCCGGTGCAGTTTACACCATGGGTGCTTCGAACCACTTTATCATACTGCCAACGATTTCGATAAAATTCTTCCCAGCTTCTATTTTCCGGGGCTACTTCGTCTCTAATCCAAGACAACTTACTGTTACTCATGATAACTCTCCTTTTACCATGGGCTTCCGAACCGCACGCAAGCGATTCCCCCAGGCTAAATCAAATAATACCAAACAAATGGCTAAACCGATAAATCCAAATATCATAAAATTGAAATCGTGGGCATTGCTCACAATGTCCTTCCCTTCTGCTTTGTTTTTCAAAAAAGCCACAAGTGGCAAAACTTCATCTTCGTCAATAGGATGTTTTTTATAAATGGGCGACATGGTCTCCGAAGACGGATTCGACAACCAAGCAGCGATGGCTATTTTTCCACCAAGACGACCATACGCTTCCGTTAAATCAGGGCCTAAAAGTCCGCCACCGAGAAATCCTTCTCCGGCGATTTCGTGACAACTGATACAGGACGGTCCCCTGTTTTTCAATCGAGTGGTTCCCATAAATAAAGCAGAACCAATTTGTAAATCTTCTTCGGTGAGCGGTCTATCCGCCAAGGTTGAACCCGCAAATTTCGATTTTTCTTTCCCCGATTCTTCCTTGATAAATTTTAACAATGCCCGAGTCATGGATGCATTTAAGTTTGCGACTTTGGGCATCACAACACCCCGAGCTTCTTTCAATAATTTGGACGCATAAGCATCACCGCTATTGATAACAGCTTGTGGGTTCAAAATAAATTTTTCCAGCCAAACGGCATCTTTTCGTTCTTCTACATCCTTCAAATCAGGACCAGTAAGTCGCCCACCACCAATGGTGTGACAGCTGAAACAATTTTTTTCAAAAAATTCTTCCGGGTCGCTTTGGGGAAAAGCCAAACCCTGAATCAGAAAAACAGTTATAATAAAATAGGTGAATTTTGAAAGTGGTTTTATTTTCATGCTTCCTGCTCTTGTTTTTTATTCATGAGAGAAATGATATCCAGCTTGGACTGTAGCTCTCCACTGAACTGATTGATGTTCTTTTGTTCAAATATTTTTGAGATTTCTGTTTTAGCCTTACCCCAATCATGGTGGACGGGACATGGATTCTCATCCGAGCAAAACGGAAATCCAATGATACAACCTTCTAAAAATCCGTCGCCATCAATAATCCGTATAATATGATCTAATGTGATTTTGCTCCCGTTCTGATTGATGACAAATCCACCGTTGATACCTTTATGAGAAAGTATTAAATCGTGTTTAACCAAAATTTGTAAAACTTTTCCCAAAAAGTGGTTTGGGATATCCAGCGCGCTTGCAATATCTCGTTGAAAAACTGGACTATTTTTTGGTTGCCCCGCTAAATACATGACCGCCTGAATGGCGTATTGCGACGATTTGGATAGTATGTTTGACATGTTTTCTTTACTTAAAGATAATCAGACCTGTTTGTCTGATGGTAGATATTAAGGAATATAGGATAGGTTTATCAAGTATTAATTAAAAGAAAATGAAAATATTTTATATGTCTGGATTTACCAACGGGGATAAATTATTTTACATAAGTCTATTTTAAAGAAAAACGAAATCTATTTGATTTAATTCTGTTATTTCTTCTGAACAAAAGATTTTTCAATTTAAAGCATAACCAATATTATTTCATCTTATATATTTTATGTATTACATTAAATTTTATATACTTTATTTAATATTTTTTATATTGCGTTTACTATTTATTATTTCTATTATTTATCGAAATAACAAAGGTATTTATTCAATTACCATGCCAATAATTACAAATCTTGATGTAATGCTTGCCAAAAGAAAGATGTCTCTTACAGAGCTTTCCAAAGCTATCGAAATGTCTTTGACCAATTTATCGCTATTAAAAACTGGAAATGTCAGGGGTGTTCGTTACCAAACATTAGAAAAAATCTGTATTGTATTGAACTGTCAACCTGGGGACATTCTTGAATACAGAGTTGATGAGAACCAAGACACGCCTATAATTTGAATAACTATTATTAACAAATAAAAGGATACAACAATGATACAAACTCTAATTAACGGTGGCCCATTTATGATGATATTATTGATACTTTTAAGTGCTATCTTATTCATTTCTGTTAAGAATTTGAAAGAACCTTTTTATACAAATAGCATCATTCTTCTTGGAATCCTAACTGCATTTTTCGGAATTTTCTCCACTTGGATAGGCATGAATTCCGCATTCGAATCCATGAATGGATTAGTAAATATTGCTCCCAGTATTCTGTTAAATGGTGTCAAAACTGCCTTAATAACAACATTCACAGGTGGGGGAATCTTACTTATTTCAACAGCAATTTGGGTTTACTTCATTAAGAAGCACAACTTGCTTGTGGTATAAATCAAATTTATTTCAACAGAACCATCTTTTTGGTAATAATCCCTTGAGGTGTTTTAAGTTGGTAAAAATAAAGTCCGGCAGAAACAGATTGTCCTAAATCATTGGTTGCATCCCATTCAATGGTTTTAATTCCTGATTTTTGGTTTCCATACATAAGGGTTCGAATACGATGACCCATTAAATCGTAAACCGCTAAATCCACAGAGCCACTTATTGCTAAATCGTACTCAATTGTCGTTGTCGGGTTAAATGGATTTGGATAATTATGAGATAGATTAAAAATCTGCGGAAATTGCGAAAGTTCATCTTTATCGGTATCCATGACAGTTCCTGCTGCGCCAACATATCTTTTAATGTCGCTGTTCATAAACTGATTCGTCGAAACTTCAAATAATCCGGGAATCTCATTAACTGATCCTTTAAATGCGCCACGGAATAAAAAGTGCTGAATATAAGTTTCTGATGAATTATTCTCAGATTGTGTTACTTCAGTCGCAAATGCGTGATAATGATAACCATAATCTCCGTGGATGTGTCCATTATACTCATCTAAGTCTGTTCCAAAACCATCCATACTATTGTAAGATGATTCATATTTTCCAAATAGCGCTAAGCCATCAAAGGCAAAACCAATAATGGGTGGATGCGTATGCCCTTCAAAATCACTTAAATTATATAAATTGGTTCCATTGCCGTTAAAGCTATGTCCGTCAGCATGATAATGAAATCCCATCCCACGCCCAACATGAATTCCTGAAGAAGTTATTTCCGCTGCAAAACTAGCATATACCAAAACATTATTACTAGCTGGGTATATTAAAACTCCATCCACAGCAATGGCTGAAGAATTGAGGCTTGCATAATTATCAGTTGTCCATTCACTCTCACTCAGACCCATATCGCTCGCTAATGTTCCATACGATGAAAGATCGTTATCTGTGAGGTTTGAAATAACACCATAATCTCGCAATGGAATTTTAACAAGTTTTACTTCTAAAACGGCATTTCGAGTGATATTTTGATTCGGATATCCACCTTCACAACAGTTATCTCCTGGTGGACGAGCAACATCAATTAAAAATTGGGGACCAGAAGGTGAATTATGAGATGCAATAACCATAAATGGATGATGGGTTCCTTCATCATCGGCCGCATTCGTAAAATATACATTTGCAACCGTTGATTCACCCAATACAGAATTATACATATCTTCAGCAGCAAATTTATAAGTCAACAAATAGTCCCGAAAGGCTAAATAAACATCCTTTGAATATCTTAGGTTTGCACCTTCATTTATTAATGTTGATTCAATTCCATCTAAGGATAGGCTTGCAGCAGAAGCGGCTTCATTACTTCTGCCAAATTGTGTTTCAAATGAATCGTCAACTTCTAGTAAAAAATGATCTGAAAAAATTGAACTATCATCATAGTCCCAAGGTGATTCTTCGCCCGTTTGTGGATCTAACGGCCAATTTGCAAATGAATTGGTTTGCCAAGTCGTGGCTTGTGGATTAAAATCTGAACCTACCACCATTTCTACATTGATTAAATCCTTTGCATCTGCAAGTATAAATTCAGTGGCTTCAGATTCAATATTTGTTAACGATACGGAATTTGATTCTATCTTTAACCACTGATTTGATGACCAATTTGCATCTAATTCATATTGTAATTCTGTGTTATAAAAATATCGGCTTGTAGCCTTAACTTTTGTTGACGTGGATGTGCCAGTCATAGTGAAAACTAAAAATGCAATTGTCTCTTGTTCAAGCATATAGAAACTATTTTTATCTCTAACAGTAATTGACGATCCACTTTGGCTTCCAGAACTTGTATTTGCATCGATAGCTGAATAGGAGCCTAGCCATGGATGAATGGTATAAGTATTGGTTAAATCTTCTGTTGATAGCTCTGATGTATTTAGATCTAAAAGTTGAAACATACTTCTCATCGCATTTCCATAAGTTCCAGTTCCAGCCGTTAATACGGATACGTCTCCCACTTCTAACAGCGAAGGGTCGCTTTCATTTACCTTTAAACAAAATGATGATGTGGCTGCGTCTATTAAGATGACATGCTCTCTATTTTGTATAGAAGATATTGGAGATGGTGTCCACGTTTTATTCAAATTGGATTCCAATATTTGGTCAAACGGTTTTGGACCATAAACATCCATACCAACACTGATAGCTGGCAAGAGAAAAACTGCCATGATGAAAGTCATTGATAGCAATTTTATTACATTTCTCATTTTGATATCCTTTTTCTAGTTTAGTTATTTTTTGTTTTAATTAAGTCAACTTATTTCAACAACACCATTTTCTTCACCACACTAAATGAACCACTTTCCATTCTTGAAAAATACATACCGGAAGAAAGGGGTTTTCCCGTTTTATCTCTTCCATTCCAAATCACTTTATGATATCCTGCCGAAACATCTCCGCTGATCAACGTTGCCACTTCTTTACCAAGAATATTAAATATTTTCAAATTTACATAGGAATCTTTCGGCACAGAAAATTGAATCGCGGTTACGGGATTAAACGGATTTGGATAATTCTGAATCAAGCTAAAATGTTCAATATTTAAATCATCTAATGCAGATAATGTTATTTCTTCAGCAAAATCAAAAAGAGCATTTTCAATTTGAATTAGTGCATTGTAATTATCAATATTACTTAATATGATTACGCCAATTTCATCTGAAAAAGAAATAAACATTTCTGTAGAACTTCCACTATCTCCTCCATTATGACCAAATAGAGTCCGCTCACTTTCATTTTTATAATACCAAATTAATCCTTGAACAGGGTCAACATTTGGATAGGGAATGGATTTTATTAATTCAATCGTATTTGCTTCTAATAGTTGAATTTCTTGGTATAAGCCATTATTCAAATACGCTATCGTAATTTTAGAAAGATCGTATGCGGACATTCGTAATTGCCCCGATGGATAATCTGCATAGCCATAATGATTAATGGCATTGAGCGTTACTGTCCCATCACCGCTTCCGGTGCCAAATTCACCACAAATATCCTCATAATCCGAACAACAATCGTCATAATATTCACATTCACTATCACAAGAGCATGGATTATTTTCATCATATATTCCGCAACCAATTTCATAACATGTATTCCCACTTCCTCCAGATATTTCATATGGAATCGCAAGTTCATCAATATCAATTTCAGATAAAAACCAGCCGGCATTCGTAATTTCAAGTGGTTCAAATATATTCTCATTACAGTATTCATTAAATGGTATTTCGCTTATTACTTCTACTAAATAACCAATTAATGCTGCTCCAATATTACTATACTCATAGTTTGTTCCAGGATTCGAATTAGTAAAATTTCCATTGGCATTATAAAACTCACCCCCTGATATCAAATATTCTTCAAGAAAATAACCTAATTCTAATTCAGGATCTCCATCATAGTAAGTCATTGTATTCCAGCGGTCTTTTATACCCGATGTATGGGTAAGAAGCATTTTAAAGGTAAGCTCTGTGTTGGGATAATCTGGATGACTAACCGTAAATGGCAAATAGTTATTAATGGGGTCATCTAATTGAAAATATTGCTCTTCCCATAATTGCATTAGAGCCGTCGCTGTGATTGTTTTAGAAACTGATGACAAAAGAAATAAGGTGTTTTGATTTACAAGGATACTATCAGCGGTATTTGCATAACCATAATTATTCCCCCAAACTATACTTCCATTTTTTACAATTGATACAGATAATCCAGGAATATAATTCATAGCCATCGTCTGCTCAATATAGGCATTAAGTTCATTTTCATCTCTATTTTCCCGAGTATGACCAAAATCAACTGATAAGGGCGCATGAGATACTCGTTTTGGAAAACGGTTTTTAGAAGACGAAAAAACAAAGCTAAAACCCAATACTACAATGATTATAAATTTAATTATTTTCATTTTCTTACCTTGAAAATCCCCATGTCATAGGGGGGTTTATGGGGGTTAATAAAAATCGAAAGAAAATTTAAATTACCTATCTGCCGTTGCACAGGCAGGCGACTATTCATCGCTGGTTTAATATGATAATCAAAATTCATTTAATATAAAACTGCTCTTTTTGGGGTGTGAGCGGCCGTCCCATCCATAAAGGTCGGCGTAAGCCGTCAGGATGTGTTTCACGATCTTTCGCCCATGCGTTCCATTTTTTAAAATGTTCAAACGATTTATTCGTATCCACAAAAACATCTCCGTATTTCTCGCCGGATTCCGGCTTTGATATGCTCACTTTCTGCAACCAACAATGAGCTCCCGAAATTGGATCGGGATTAGTTGCATGCGTAATATTTTGATGAACGCCACCATCTCGCCACCAAACACGATTTGTATCAGGATCGTTTGATTCCCACGGTTCGACTCCACTCACCGTTTCCATTTTCCATTTCCCATCACCCATATTTTTTATGTCCACCGTATTGGACATAAATCGATTCCCAGCATCTTGCTGACGTCGCCATCTTCCAATATGATGTGAACAAGCCACAACACCCGGTTTGATCGCTTCCGTCACCCAAACTTTATCCACAAACCAACCGATTTCTGTCGTGATTTTAAGTAAATCACCATTATCCACGCCAAGGCGTTTCGCATCTTTGGTATGAATCCAAATGGGATTTTTATGGGCAATCTCTGTGAGCCATTTAGCATTGGCCGATCGAGAATGAATATGTGTGGGTAATCTAAAATTTGGTAATAATACACATTCATTTTTACTCGTGTCCATTTCGTCCGGATGCACATGACTTTTGATGCGATATCCCGGTGTTGCGTGTTCCGGATACCCGAAATCCACCATAGTTTGGGAATAAATTTCCTGCCGTTTGGATGGCGTGGGAAATCCCGCATAATTTTTTCCATCAACCTGTAATCCTACAACAGCGCCATTTTTTTCAATTTGACCGTTCTCTTTCACAGTGGCACCATTCATGATATTTTCATTTACAGCATCTTCATTTTTCACATATACTTCAGAGTCCACCATAAATGCACCGAACTTTCGCATGTATTCTAATGCAGAAAGACCTTCTTTCTCCGCAACTTCTGGCAATCCATTTGTGTGCTCAAAAATGTATTGATAATATTCATCAACATTAATTTTTTCACCGTCCCTATAGGGACTCATAAAATGTTTTCGGATTCCCAAATCACCATCTTTATCAATGCGCCAGGAAAGCTCAATCCAGAACTCATCTTCTTCCCACACTTCACCTGGATTTACTTCATAGGTGAATTCTACTTCTTTTCCATCACGGCGCGCTTTTTCACGCAAAACTGGTTGACGAAATGCGATCCAAACACCCGACTGTGTTTCGTAAGAATTAATATCGTGGCGCTCGGATGCATGTCCCATGGGTAAAACATAATCGGCAAAAAATGCAGTTTCATTCCATGTAGGAGTTAAGGCAATATGGCATCCCACTTTTTCTGCATCGGATAACATTTCTATCCAAGAAAATCCATCGGGATAAGTCCAAACTGGATTAAAAACACGGGTGAAATACACATCCATTGAACCGCGCCCATCTTTGATTAAATGGGGCAAAATTTGACTCATTTCATAATGGGCCAACGTATATTCTTTGGGCCAAGCCAGTTCGTTCCATGCGTCCGGTCCTGGTGGAACATCAAAAAATTCTGGGTGAAATTTGTTCCATGCGCTGGGAGACGTGCCACCTTCTGTTCCAACAGAACCGGTGAGCACATTCAATAAATGAAGTGTCCTTGACACTTGCCATCCACCAAGATTCCCAATGGATGCACCCCGCCAAACATGAGTGGAAAGTTTGCTGCCAGCTTTCCCAACCATAAGCGCTACACGAATAATTTGATCCGCTTCAATTTGTGCTTCTTTGGCGGCATATTCTGGCGTGAATTCCGCCCATTCTTCGCTCAATCGCTTGATGAATTGGTCAAATTCTACAGGATCATCCGGATGCAGATTCTTGAGATAATCATCCCAATTCATCCAGTTTTCCATATAATGGCGATCGTATAATCCTTCGTCTAAAATTATTTTCGCCATGGCCAAATAAACCGCTGATTCACTGCCGGGATACGTAGGCATCCATTCATCCGCCATGGACGCAGTATTCGATAAGCGCGGATCCATGACTATCAGCTTGGCGCCTTTCATCATGCCTTCCATAATCCGTTGAGCATGTGGATTAAAATAATGGCCCGTTTCCAAATGGGATGATGCTAATAAAATCACTTCTGCGTTGGTATGGTCCGGACTGGGGCGGTCGTATTTATGCCATAAAGCGTAACCGGTTCGAGCGCCGGCAGAACAAATATTTGTGTGTGAATTGTGCCCATCCACGCCCCACGCTTTTAACACGCGTTCCGCATATCCTTCATGCCCGGGCCGGCCCACATGATAAACTACTTTCTCTTTACTTTTCCTTAATGATGTCGCAATCTTTTCAGAAATTTCATCCAATGCTTGATCCCAAGTGATACGTTCCCACTTCCCTTCGCCCCGCTCGCCAACCCTTTTCATAGGATAAAGTATTCGCTCTGTATCATTGATTTGATTAATTGTTGCGGGACCTTTGGCACAATTCCGTCCACGGCTACCGGGATGGTGTGGATTCCCTTCAAATTTCCGCACTTCGTTAGAATCTTTATCCACATAAGCCAAAAGTCCACATGCCGATTCACAATTGAAACAGGTTGTAGGAACGATAAAATAATGGCGTTCTTTTTTCTCTGGCCAAGCTTTAGGGTCGAGTTCGGTGAAGTCGTCCCATTCAGATGGGTCGGGATATTTATAAAGTTCCCGTGGACCTTCCATGGCAAATTCTTCGGACCAATCCGGACGGTCTGATATCTTCGGAATAAGTCCTAAAGATTCTGAAAATGTTTCTATCCAACTACGTTTCATTATTTTTTATGTGTTTAAGTGTTTATGTATTCGAGTGTTATCGTCCATTAACACTTGAACACTAACGCACTTCTACACTCCTTTAACTTAATGGTATCATTTGCGGCACACGAATCCGCACAAATTCTGTTAAATAAATTCCGACTAATGCCAATCCGCCTGCAATAAGCATCATACTTGGACCTGTATTTAGGATAACAATCGGTGTAAGATTTCCCAACACAATCCCTGCCCAGAAATATTTTGAGTAATATCCTTTTGTCATAAGTTCAATTGCTTTTTTGGTATCCGGTGTATCATGGGGCATTAAAATTTCTTTCGCCAAAATAATCACATTCGCAACAATTCCCCACAGAAGTATATTGGCCATCCATTGGGATGAATCTGGTGCAATAATCATTAGGACTACAGATCCAGCCATAGTGGCATGAACCAACATGTGAATTGCAGATTGAATAGGCGTTTGCCAAAGATCTCGCGCTCGAGCTTGGTTAAATAAAAATGCAGTATAAACCGCACCAAGTATGGCAAAAATTCCGCCAATCACCCAAACCCAATTCATGGATATTTCAAAGAGATTGCCCATCAATTTCATGGTAACCAATCCCCCAAAAACAGTAATGATATAGGCACCGCGAACCAGCCAGGATTTCCATTGGGGGCGAAGTAATACATAGAGAAATCTGTCTGGGCGATCCAAATCTTTTACGAGAAATCCACCGGTAAGCCCCATAAAAAAAAGTGAAATAATAAGTCCATTCATTTCAGATTCTGGACTCAATTCACCCATAAATAAACTCCAAACCGACATCATAAGAAATGTGCCAGTAGCCAGAGCTTTGGTCCACACATAAGCCGGCACTTCCCATCCCCAAAGGACGCCTTTACTGGGCGAATCATACACGCGACGTGCTTCAGTCGTATCCACATTATCTTGTATTTCTTTGGCCACATTATCAATGGCGCGATGATCAAGCGGCATACCCGTTTTCGCAGAATTCTCCATAGCCAATTGAACTAATAAATTTTCCGTATCTGATTCGGCCACTCGCTTGTCCGCATATTTTGCATAGTGTCCCACACCTGTAGCCTGTTCGGACCAAACATAATCACCATCTCGTTCGGTTGCATTGGGGTCCAACATTTCAGTTGACCCATTAATATAATATAAATTGGGATCGGTCATTTTTTCCGGCTTTCGCGTCATGGTTTCTTCATTGGCCACCAGTTGTGCAATCTTGGAATTACCATCACTCAAATCCCCAGATATAATGGCTTCCACGGGACAGACCACCACGCAAGCCGGTTCGTAACCACCATCAATTTTATGAGCGCAATAATTACATTTTGCTGCGGTGTTGGTTTCCGGATCGATATACAGCGCATCATAGGGACACGCTTGCATACAGGATTTACAACCAATACACCGATCATTATCAAAATCAACAATACCATCGGCGCGAGTGTGAAGTGCGGTGGTTGGGCAAATTTCTACACAAGGGGCATCCGCACAATGGTTGCATCGATGGACAGAAAACTCGCGCGTATTATTAGGGAATTCCCCTTTTTCAATATATTTCACATGGGTTCGGTTGACACCAATGGGAACATCGTGTTCACTTTTACAAGCCACTGTGCACGCATGACAGCCAATGCACATTCTATTATCTATTACAAATCCGTAATTCATATTATCCTTTTATTGCCACAGAGATCACAGAGTAAAAACCCCTTATAATTATTTCTTTCTATAAAGTTCATGTAATGTATTCCCATCTTCCGATTTCCACTCATTCCATCCATTTGCAGATCGAGCAAGAACAGTTGCTGCTGCAGCGCTGGGTGAACTGAAAATATGATCTGATGTAAATTTATAGACATTATTTTCCAAAGCCAAAACACCAGATTCAATTAATTTGTTTCTTATTTTTTTTAGCCACTCTTGAGATGCATTTGCAAGTTTTATATTACATGTTGAGCCTGAATAAACAATTAATCCTTCTTCAATAAATTTTCCTTCAGCCTTGGCATCTTTACCTTTACAAAATAATAAATTTTTCTTCATTGGTTTAATTATAGAGTCAAAGAAAGGAAACCCAAGAGCAGATACCAATAATTTTATTTCTTCAAAATCTTTCAATAAATCTGCTTCTAGCGATTCAGATATATGTGGTTTTTTGGGGTTTGTGGCATTCTCTAATAGAAAACGATTAGCTTCTAAAGCTTCTTTATGACAAAGCCATTCAAGATATTTAATATGAGATTTTGTAAAAAATTGAGTTTTAGAAATAACAGCTAATACAATATTCCAAAAATCTTTTGATTGATTGTGTTGCTTAATCCTATTGAAACAACTCTCGGCTTCTCCAATATATAATTTACTTTTTCCATCTTCAGATGTGCCAACCAAAAAATATATTCCAAAATTTTTAAGTTCTGGACGTTTATAACCAAGCTCAAGATTTGACCTTGGGATGGATAAACATTGAATTGTTCCACGTGTGATTTCGCCAATACGAATACTTTGCGGATTACCGTTAGGCAAGAATATTTGGATTGTTTTCCCTTTATTCATTTTTTCTCGTATTTCTCTGTGTGCTCTGTGGCTATTCTAATCTTCGAATAGATCTTCTATACTTCCAGAAATTATTCCCGGAATCATAGTGTATTTTGCAAAGGCAGCATACCCCGAATCCCAATAATATAATTGCATCCGCCACATTTGTCCGTATTGAATCGCTTTTACTTTACGCCCATCTTTAAACACGATTATTTCTACAGGATGAGCAGATGTATGGTCTATCCCAGGTAAGGGTGCATCATCTGATTTTCCATTACTCCTGAAATCCGAGTTAATACTGGTAGTTCGATTTTCTGTATAATCATTCGTAACGCCGAAATAAACAGCATCATTAAATTCAATTTTAGAAATAATACGCCAACCTGCACATTCTTCTTGACCACCATCTTTACTACCATTGATAATTGATTCTACTTTTGAGACAGCGGCTTCCATTGTTTTTTCTTTAAACAATACATCCTGCGAACTTTCCCAATTTCTCCACATAGCCATCATTTTAGCGGGACCATCCCCATTAAAATCATTCAAATCATCTTCATCTCTTAAAGGTGGTTGTTGTTCAGACACAACTTGACCCGGGACATTCGCAACGACAGCTTTCATTTCATCAGCTACACTCTTTGCACTGTTGAGTAAGGCTGTATATGATTTTGAATCTTCATAAAAAACCATAGCATGCGCTACGGGATTTGTCATATTAATGTATGTTTTACGGCCTTTCCCATATTCATAAATCGCCACACGTAACACTTGCGCTGATACTGTATTTGGTTCTTCATTTTCAGCACCTTTCATATACATAGGTGATGTCAATAAATATAACCGAGATTTCTGCCCATCTATATCTGATGAATTAAAATCATATTTTGCATGGAGATTTAAATTGGATTCACCTAATGCCATTTCAAATGCAGTGGTGGTTTCTTCAAAAGACCCAGATGCATTCAGTATTTTTTCGAAAATGCCAATATCAGGACCTGCAAATAGAAATTGACAGAAAAAGATTAATGTAGTTATTCGTTTCATAATAGAACTCCTATTTAATGGGATTATTAGTTTATCCATACTTTTCTTTTGCTTTTTTGGCAACGGCAGCTTCTTCTTCAGAATATCCCTTTCCCGACCAAAGCATATCATATGCAATTTCTTTATTACCATTTTCACACAGTTCCAGCACCTTCATGAATAATGGTTGAAATGTTTCACTGCGGTGAGATGCTTCATGATCTTCCATCGTATGCCAAAAAGTAACAATAAGCGCTTCTTTATTCTTACCTACCGTATCAACCGCTTGACCGATTGTGCTACCTTCATTAGAAATTTGACCTGTATTTAAACAAACAAAACCGCCCACAAATCCTGTTTCTGAATGATAGGTTTTTACATTTTCACATAATTCTGCGACACGCATTTCCAAATCATCCAAAGTGAATTCCGGACGAAGCATTACATAATTGATTGTTACCACACCATCATGTGGAAACCCCGGTATTAATTCAGCCATTTCTTACTCCTTGTATTTTCTTATAACCAGTGAAATCCATGTTCCAATCCCCACTGTTTCGCAGAAACATCTCCCCAATAGGCGGCCTGCCTATAAAATTGAGCTGCTTCATCGAATTGATTATTTTTTTCATGAATCGCACCAAGGCAATTGTATGATTTTGTATGTTTTTCATTTAAATCGATCGCCTGAAGATAAGAAGAAATTGCCTTTTTCTCCTGTTTCATCTTTTCAAAAGTTTGTCCAAGCTGATAATGGGGCTTTGCATTTTTTGGTTCAATATTTGATGCATGTTTGTAGGCCTTTATGGTATCTATAAAATTCCCATTTTTATATTGAGCTAAACCCTTTTTCATAAATGCTTTATAATGATTTGGGTCATGTTTGACTACTTCATTATACGTAGAAATAGCATTTTCATATTGACCTATATTTTGGTATGTATTCCCTAACGCATACCAAGCTCTCCCATGATATTCATCAAGCTTCACGCAAGATTGATACGCAACAATCGCTTTGTCTAATTCTCGATTATGCACATGAGTATTTCCGAGATTATACCAAGCATTGGCATAATTAGCGTCAATTTCAATGGCTTGTTTAAATGATTTAATCGCCTGTTCAAATTTGCTGTCCGCATCATAGGTTACGCCCAAATTATTCATGGCTTTAATGTAATTGAGTTTCAACTTTATAGCATTTTGGTAATGTTTGATGGATAAGGAAAATTCTTTTTTTCGGTAAAAACAATTTCCCAAATAATATTGACACTGCGCATGATTAGGTTGAATAGTAAAAGCTTCCTTGAAATATTGAATAGCATCGTCAAATTGTTTGCCACGATAAGCAAATAAGCCTTTTTGAAAGTAATTTAAAGATTCCAAGGCATTGTGGCTTTCTTGGGTATTGGGACTTGGAAAAGATTCATCCAATAAACTATTTGTTATATTAAATACATTTGATAATACATGAAGGCCGGTGGTTTTCACATGTGCAATGGCATTGGATTTTATTGAATTCATGCGTTCGCCATCATGTGTCGGATTTTTTGTTCCAGTTTCCGTTTCTTTTCTTCGAAATATTCATCCCAATCGTCCAGAAGAATAACTTGAATAAATGCAGGTGAATCTTTCAATTCTTTTAAATCAGATTTTACCAATTTCAACTTTGATTTCAGTCGAACGATTTCCATCTGAATTTTTTTCAAATCTTGGCTCGTTGGTGAAGTTACATTTACCTGTTTTTCACTCTCCAATGATTCCCAAATTTCTCGCACCCGATTCAAATCATTTTGATTATAAGCCGATTTGAGTTCATGAAATGTGGCACTTGCTTCGTCTTCCAATTCATCTTCAACCATATCAGGGTGACAACATTTACTTGCTTTTCTAAACAAATCTTTTAATTCTGTCTGTTCATCATCCGACAAGTTCCATAGAGACTCTTTTTGTGCCGCATCAAATATTTTCTGATAATCATGAAACGCTTTCCCGGCATCATCGTAGGCTTGTTTCCAATCAAAATCAGATTCAGCTTTTTTCTTTAATGTATCTTTTCGAAGTGTGAGCAATTCAATAATGAGTTGCCCGCATTCTTGCTGATGACGATTATTAAAGTCATGAATAAGCTTATCTAATTCAGTTTTTTCACTCTCTCTTTCCGCCAACTCTTCTTGAAGAAATTCAATCTCTTTTAACCCAGATTTGATTTCAGGGTCCTGCACATGGATAAGTGTGTCGGTATTCATTTTGATAGGTTAATCGTATTAATAAATAACTGCCACAAACTCTCAAAGACACAAAGGAGTTTTAATTTATCCATATTCTTTCTTCGAGCTTTTGTGGCTTTGTGGCTATTTTATTATCACTAACTCTTTTATGTATTTCCACCAAATTCTTCACCCCATTATCGTAATCCACCAATCGATTAATGAGATAAAATAAATACATACTCGTGAGCCAATTTGTGAATTCCTGTTTTGAGCCCAAATGTTTTTTCATATTCAACATGACCCAAGAAAAATGCTGCCATACATCCAGGCAGGAATCACAAGAACGATCAATGCCAGTGCAACAACGTCTTGTTGTTTTGAAGTCCGCATTATACGCCCGAAAATGCGGACTGTATGGATTCCCATTTTTCATTCGATCTGCATATTTTGGCAGATTCGTGCTCACCGTGGTGCAAACATCATATCCCCAACTTTGTTCGTATAACTTTCCTGTTGAAATCACTTTTGTCAAATAAGAAGAGAGATAAATAGAATTCGGATACCGCTGAATCACTTTGTCAATTTCTTTTCTAACATTGTCAAATCCTTGACGATGGTCCATGGTGCCGCCCAATTGAGTAATATCGCTATAGAAATTAAACAACACTCTATTTCCATTCGCCACGCACTCATCCACAACCGATGCGATTTCTTTGGCATTTCCTGCGGAAACTGTGTAATACCAAAAAGCTCGAGAATCATTTTTATAATTATCTAATGCAATTGAGAATATATCTCGTTTTCCATTACTCCTTAACTGTGAATCTGTTTCATGATTCCCCCAAATAGACACACCAATAGGCATATTTTCAAATCCCTTCTTTGGAATCGGGATAATGCCATTAGTAGATACATTCATTTTAAAATTATCATAAATCTTTTTTAGCCTATCCAACCGTAAGGTAGGTTCTCCCCCAACGATGGTGACAAAATTAGTCCCCCGAGCCAATTCTTGTTCAATAAATGAATCCAATTGGCTTTCGTCTGAAGGCGTTTTTACTTTATCCATTCCTTCAGAAAAATAATAACATCCCGCACACCGAATATTGCATTCGTCCGTCAAATCCAATGAGATAGATTTCATAGCTCCTGCTTGCCGAATCTCTTTATACAATCGATGTAAAAATGGGTCCTGCAAGTATGATTTAAGTGTGTTCATTTAATGAAGTTGGAATATTAGATTCGTAGGTTTTTCACTTTTTATATATTTTATCACGGCGACCCACTTCTACCACAACTATGAAGAGTTCTTTGTCTAATACACGATAAATTAATCGATACGCATTTGCCCTTAATTTGATTTTAAAATGTCCTTTATAATCACCATGAAGTCTGTGTTTTTCAACGATTGGATTCTTTAATCTTTTTTGAAGGATTTTTTTAAATTCATTTTTTATGGTTCCATCTAACTTCTGAAAATCTTTCAATGCATTTGGCATGAATTTTAATTTATAATTCATCCAATTCCATTTCGATGGCTTCGGTTAAATCCATATTCTCGATGCGTTCAAGCACATCCTTGTCTGCCCGTGCTTCCAAAAAATCATCCACCATTTCTGGTGAAATCAAATAAGAAATAATGTCGCCATGATTCATAATTGCAATCATTTCACCATGAGCATCTTTGATTGTTTTTGTCGGATTTTTTCTAAGCGTTGAAATATTCGTTATGTAGGGTGCCGGATTTGTTTTCATGATAATACCTTTATTGTGTCCTTATTTATGCCCTTAATATAAGTTTATTATTGGGTTTAAACTGAGATATTAATTTGTGTTTTAACTTTGCGGAAGTAAAAACAACTTTCGCAAAGAAACTTTTTCCAATATCCTTTTTTTGCTTTTTCCTGTTAATCCCGTCATTTTTTATACGCTTTCCCAACTAATGTAGCTTCCAATTCAGAATTTCCAATATCCAATTTTACTGAATGTATCATACCATCTTCCACGCGGAAACTTCCCATCAGGTTTAATCCATCCATCTCGATTTCATCATAATGAATAAAAACATTTCGAGCTATTTTTAATGGTTTTCGTTTGGATGATCCATTCCCATCATCCATGGAATTCAAAAAAGATTCAGACCGCAAAACTGCACCTACTTGTCCCGCTCTCTCAATTTCAGTAATGGTCATACCACCGGGATTAAGTTTACAATTTAGATGCGATTCATATTCTACAATCAATTGGTCGGCAAGTTTATCCATCTTGACCATAGAACCGATATCGTCCAAAGTAATAATATGATCTTTCATAGCGTTCTTGGCTAATTCGCGAAAAGATTCATTGGGAACATTCCAGACAGAAGCCATTGTGTCAAAATCAAAATCGAAAAGAATATTTCCCACCACGATGCTTGCGTCCCCTATTTGCCCGCCACCGATACCAGCAACACGCTTGCCATTCATTTCTACTTCATGACTTCCAACCAATTCCGCCTTAACATCGAAAAAATGTTTCAATGTGTTTACCACAGGGGTCAACATTTGTTCATAAACTTTATCCGAATTGGCCGGCACGCGACTTTTATGAAATACACATTGATAGAACAATTGACTTGAATCCAGATACGTTCCGCCACCGCCAACTTTTCTCCGCAAGATGGGAATTTCTTTTTCATCACAAACTTCTTTGTCAAATGTTTCGCTCAACTTTTGATGAAAGCCCAAACATACATACGGATTCGACGGTTGAGAAATAATTATAGTGTCCGGTGTCTCTTCGGTCATAAGCTCTGCCACCGTATGATAAACCGCCTGCGTCTGCCATCCAGGAATTCGTCCCATGTGAATTAATCGAATAAATTTCATATTGGCTTGACGGGATTAACAAGATTTACAGGATGGGAAAAACTTTTTATATATTTCGTTTTTTGTTTCGTTATTTTTATTTCTTTTATCCAACTCATACTGTTATCCTGTCCTTGAATTTCCATTTAATTGCATTTGTTCACGAATAATATTCAGTTCATCGCCAGTAGGTTTGAATGGATAATCCCGAAATTCTTCTCCTGGGCGATAAGACCCATACGGCCGATTACACGCCATAACGCCTTCTCTATCTGGACAACCATTTGTCATGAAAGGCAATCCTTCATCAATGGAATTTTGAATCAACTCTTCTTCCGATTCAATTGAAGCAATGAATCCATTTTTATCAAATTGAAACACATCTCGTTCCACATTTTTTTCTTCAATAAGATATTTCGCCAACTGCACTCGACGATGTCTTTGGATAGGTTGGCGCGTTTCATGTTGCAAAGTGGTCCCCGGTTCCGGATTGAAAGAAAATAAATAACCGGAAATTTCTTCTGATTTTAGTTTATAAAACATATCAACCAACTCTTTGTCAGTCTCGCCTAATCCAACAATCAAATGGCAATTTACATTCATGGGACCATAAATCTTCCGAGCCGATCTCACCATCTCCCAATGGTAATCCCAATCATGGGGGCCACTGGCTTCTTTTCCCCGAGTTTTAATGAATAATTCTTCCGTGACAGCATCCAATCCATATCCGATGATGTCGATTCCTTCTTCCTTCAACTGCTCCAAAAAAGGGACGGTCATGGTTGTGGCATTTACTAATCCAGACAATGGCACTTCCGGGGCCGCTGTGTGAACTTTTCGCGTAATTTCTATCAAATCATCATTTGCTCGATGGTCTTGAACTTGAGAAATACAGACACGTCCCACAGAACTTTCAGCTTCTTTTTCCGCAATTTTTTCCGCAATTAAATCGGTGGAAAACAAAGGCCAGTCCACACGGATAAAACTATTTTCTTCTGCTAATCCTGGACGCTCACGTGCTAATCCACAATAACTGCAATTGGCAAAGCAACCTTCAGGATAATTTTGGAGAAGATTGATGCACCCGCATCCGCAGCCATGAATTCGACCGGGCTTTAGTCCGAGCTCTATGGCGGCTGCCATACTAATCCGAACATAATCCGGGCTTATATTCAACAATTCTGCTTGTTCTTGTGATGATAATTTTATTTGTTCGTTCATATTTCCCTTTTTTCTCGCCACGAAGACACCAAGGCACGAAGGAGAATGTTATTAAAACTTTGTGCCCTTGAGCTTTTGTGGCAATTCTCTTTTCTAATGAAAATAACCCTTTTATTTTTTAACTATTTTCAATCCTGTTTTATCCTGTTATCCTGTCGATTTCTTACCAAGTGACGCCACAACAGGCGTTAATAAAAGATGGTTCTAAGCCTTTTTCTTCCGCATATCCTACGATTCCTTCTGACGGAAATGCAATTCCGTTGAGCCCTGCATTGATGGCGGATTTATCAATATCAATTTTCATATTTCCCAAAGGACGAGCACACCCCAGTAATATAGGTGTTGTGGGAAAGGTCATACGAGATGTTTCAAAAAATTCGCCAATTTCTCTTATGGATGGCGGCGCCACACCTTCCATACCTGTGCCAGAGAGTGGCAATAAAATCACCAACACCAATGTTTTGAGCGGATATTTTTCTATCATCTCCAACGCTGCCCATTCGCCATTCATTTTACCAAAATAATGCCCCAACACAATATGGGGAATGGCTGGAATTCCATATCTTCCCAAGCGATCCAAAACAGCTTCATAGTCAGACGGTGTTGCGTCCAGATGATACACATCTGTAATGGTTTTCTGGTCCCCGATTATATCCAGCATCACGCCATCAACATCCACTTCTGCCAATGCTTCGCAGGTTTCTTCGTCAGGCAAACCAGGATGAACACGAATTACCATACCCAATTCTTTGCGAATGCGTTTCATATCATTGATGTGGGGAAGTAATGGAACCTGATTCCGTATATTACTCCCACCGGAAACCAATAATCCCTTCGCCCCTTTGTTTTTTACATCTTTTGCCATTTCAAAAAGGCTACCGCCAAAAGAAGGTAAATCCAACATATTGTCCAACATTTTCGTGTTGCAATGTTCACAGTTCAGGGCACAATTACTTCCCGTAACGCTGATGGAAACAAATTCTTTCATGGAACCAGAAAATTCTGATGTGGAATGGGGTTTTAGTCCGGGACCGTAAAATGTAATCTCATTTGGAAAATTCTTTTTTCGGATATCAAAAGGATTTCCCAAAGATATGTTCATTGATTCAACATTAGTTTCAAGCATTGGCACTTCCCGGCGTAACAAAACAACCATAGGGGTCTGATGAAGTTTTTCGTGCCATGATTTCAGCTTTTTGAATAGCGGATATGATTGCCTTATGCAATGATTCCTTCGGCAAATTCGCCAAATCATCTGACCACCTTTTATATACTTGAGTCAATGTTTCCTGTAAAGATTTATCCTGACTCGAATGCCAGCGCAAACTTTGCTCTAAATCAGCAATGGCATGCTCTGATGTAAAAAAGTCCCCACCTATATAAGCAGATTTAATCATTTTTCCTGCCAACACAATGCGAATATCCAGAAGACCACCTTTAGTTTTAATCATAGATTTTCCAATGGCGTCTGCCACATCTGTAGATTGGAATATCCAATCTGAATCCATGTATTTATCTTTTTCTAATTGACGGATTTCATTCATTTCTTCATTAGAGAAATCACTTACTTCCATTTTTACGCCAAAAGCTGTTTTATATCCATTTAAGACAGTTCGCCGAACTTCATTTAACGTAATTGAGTTTAAGTTTTCCCGTTGAACCGTAGTTGTCCTTTCTGCTACAGATGAAATTTCTTTATCTGAAATCTTTTCAAAAGGAGTTTTTAAAACATTGAGCATATAAGGCACATCTAAATCCACTAATAATGATGCGTGAAATAACAATCCACCCGTGGTTGTTTTATGTAATCCCAATCCAGCAATCTTTTTCCCATTGACTTCTAAATCATTCTTACGGCGAAATTCTACATCGATTCCCAACGTGTTCAACCCTGATATTATTCCTTGGGAAAATTGTGCCATTCGTTCCCGAACGCTGGCATACGTTTCGTCCGATTTCCCCGGTATCGCTAATGCAACGCCTAATTGATTTTCTCCCATAATGATGGCGCCACCACCAGTGGGTCGCCGATTGATAGGAATTTTATTTTGGGTGCAATATTCCAGATTCAATTCATTCTCTATTGTCTGGAATCGCCCTACCAATGCACAAGGTTGGTATGTATAAAGTCGAAGTGTGGGTTGGGATGTTCCGGCACCAGCACGATTGGCAAGGACTTCATCCGCCGCCAATCCAGCAGACGCAGTTACATGGTTATTTTCAATATACCGCCAAGTGTTCACCCAGCTATGCCTTGAGTTTCAAATCGTTCAATTTCAGATTCCATCCACCCGGGAAGGTCATCACCAGAAATCATTGCACCTGATTCTTCTGCCCAATTAGACGGTTCAATTTTAATCAGCCACCCCTTATCAAAAGGCTCTTCGTTGACCAACAACGGATTTTGTAAAACAGCATCATTTTTCTTAACAACTATTCCTGAAATTGGTGCAAAAAGTTCGCCTGTCATTTTTGCCGCTTCCATCGAGCCCATGACTTTTCCCATTTCTACGGGGGTGCCTACAGCGGGTAGAGTTAAATAAGCCATTTCGCCCAGTGAATCCAAACCCAATTTATCCATTCCGATGATGATGCGTCCATCATCTTCTTGTTTTGACCAAAGATGGTTGCTGTTGTAAAAACGATCGGATTTATAATTAAATTGTTTTTTCATAGTATTTCATATTTAGTTAGACTTTGCGAAAGTTTCAAACTTCCGCAAAGTTACGATTTTATAAAAATATTTTTTAGTCAAAGAGATATTTCCCCATTTTATTTTCTAACGATTCATTGCATTCATATTCATTGATAAATGTCTCATATTGATAAAATGACCCATATCTTTCATTGATAAAATTCTTATCAACCATTATCCCATCTCTTTTACCGATACATTCCTGATAATTAGAAAATTTCCATCGTTCTGGCTTACTAATCAGCCCAGCAGAAACAGGATTTGTATGAATATACCACATCAAATGATCTAAATATTCTTCTTTATCAATGGATATATGCTTTGGGCGACCTTCGAACAATGTTCCACTTCTGTTTTGCTGTTTATTAATGGCTTGTGAATATCCAACAAATATTTTTCGAAGCCATTTGGAAAGTTCCGTTTCTGTTAATTGCTGAACAAGAAAATGATAATGATTTGGCATTAAACAATATGCAATTACATTGGCACCATATTCCTTGAAAGAAGCTTTCATCTTTTTGATCAAATAATAGTAGTTGTCATCATTGAAAAATATCTTTTCTTTGTTGCATCCGCGATTATAAATATGATAATACTGTCCTTGAACATATGTCATTTTATTATAGCTTTGCGGAAGTTTGAAACTTTCGCAAAGAACCTATCGGTTGATTATTCTTCATCACCAGATACATTTTTGTCAATGGACTCACTGGTATTTTCTACTGGCACTACTTCTTCAGCAATCGGTTCTGGTTCTTCCACTTCTTCAGGTAAATCCATAGCTTCAAGAACAAAATCAATAATATCCTTCACCGCCATATTATCTTCATTGCCCGATGTTTTTGCTGCATCAGCATACATGGTCATATCTTTCGGGCACGCAACTGTAAAATTATTTACACCAACTGCGACAGCTTCTTCGATTCGATTTTCACTGGGACGTTGTGTCATATCATCATGATCTGGAAGCCAAACTCGTCCACCGCCAGCACCACAACAAAAGCTATTTTCTTTGTTTCGGGGCATTTCCACCAAATCAATTCCACAGAGTTCCATTACATCACGCGGATCATCATAAATACCATTGTAACGCCCTAAATAACATGGGTCATGATAGGTGGCTTTAATGTCCAATTTTTTCTTGAGTTCAATATCGCCACTTTTAATGAGTTCCAGCAATAAAGTGGAATAATGTTTGACAGAATAATTCCCACCCTTGACCGGATATTCATTTTTCAATGTATTGAATGTGTGGGGATCCGTGGTGAAAATTTCTTCAAAGTCACATTTCTCAAGCATTTCGATATTTTGCTCTGCTAACACTTCAAAGAGTCCTTCTTCTCCAGCGCGACGCACATCATTCCCTGCAGATTTTTCCTTTTTACCCATGATGCCAAAGTCCACACCTGCGGCTGTTAATACTTCCGCTACTTTTCGTGTGGTATCTTGACAGTTTTGGTTGAAACTGGCAAAATCACCCACATACCAGAGATATTTCACCGGTTCTTTTGTGGCATCTTTCAGTTTAAAATCTAACTTTTTTGACCATTTTGAACGACGGCGTGCTGATTCATTGAATGAATTTCCTTGTTCGTCCAAACTCCGTAAAACATCGGCTAATTCATCGGGCATCTTTGCATCAAATACTTGATTTCGACGCATTTCTAAAATATCCATCATGGGCTCATTCCCAACAGGGCACACTTCCACGCAAGCATAACATGTGGTGCATGACCAAACTGCATCATCCGAAATAGCATAATCCAATAGAGCAGTTTCACCGGCACCATTAAATAAGGCATTCCCTTGTTCATTAATAAAATATCGTTTATTGATTTCCAATGCAGATGGACTTAATGGCGTTCCACTTTCATGTGCGGGACACACTTCATGGCAACGAGTGCACATGATACACGCCCATGGGTCTAACACTTGCGGCCACGGCAAATCAGATAAAGTTTTAGAACCGGGCGATACTGTATTCGTTACGCTATCCATGGCACCGCGAGCCGTTCTGCGACCCAATGCCAAATTCACCGGTGCAATCATGAGATGAATATGCTTTGAGCGTGGAAAGTAGGGGAGAAACATAACAATAAGTCCCATGGCCAACCACCACGTCACATGAATTCCCGTTTCTAATGAAGCATGAGACCAGTTGAAAAAAAGTCTGGACATGATACTTGCCGTAGGAAGCCAAGAATCTGTATGACCATTTTCCGCCAAATGCATAGCCGTCCCAAGCCAACGCGACCCCACATGAATGAGAATAAAAATACCCACAATGAGTGAATCTTTTTTCAACCCACCGGCACTAACACCGGGATGCAATTTCACATTACTGTTAAATTCCATAACTTTGGGTTTTTGAACAAAACGTCGATACAGAAAGAAAACCATCCCAACCAAAACAAATACGCTGAAAATATCTGCAAATACATTAAAGAGATTTGCAATTATGTTCTCACTTCCAATCGTTGTCCAGCCCGGAACAAATGCTTCCAAAACATCATTCACATTCACCAATAGGTAAAAACTAAATCCAAAGAAAATGAATGAATGAAACATGGATACAATGGGTCGTGCTTTGGCAATGGGCTTTTGCAGAAACACATCTATCAAGGCAGTAATAAATCGCCCTACCAGATTATCACTTCTATCCGCCTTTGCGCCCGATTTAACCGTTTTGAAAATTCGATTAAACCCCTGAAATGCCAATGCACTACAGACAATCACTAATAGAATAAATGCAATTTGTTCAATTGGGCTTAACATAAATCTCCTTTGTTAAAAAAATGGAATGGTGGATAAATGGATGGGTGGATTGTTGGGGTGAGTGAACCTTTGCGAAAGTTGTTTTTACTTCCGCAAAGTTCAGCTTTTGGTTTTTTTTATTAATCATTTTGTCTCCAAATCTTCAAATTCACTGCTAAATATTGCCAAACGCTGGAATGGGAGTTAGGTATTTGCAAACTAAAATTTAATTCCTAATTCAGCAGAAAAATGGGCAGCCGGTCTAATTTTATCAAATTTAACTAACTCACCATTTTTCATTCCGAATAAAATAACGCCAATTCCAAAAGGGATTCTGAAAAATAAGGGTCCATCCAATGACCATTGATAGCCAAAATCTGGTTCTAAAGTAAGAATAGTGGTTTGGTTAGTTTGTTTATCATCTTTATAGAAATCACCAAAGATGCTTTCTTTAGGGTTGTCTTCAAAATAGTATAAACGGCTACCAAAACCCCAAAAGAACCGTTTACCATATTTACTTTTGTTAGGGAATTTTCTAACATTAATTCCAGTCATAAACATTTTAGTTATACCCGTGTATTTTGCAATAGGGCTATTTTTCCCAAATAGTTGATAATAAATAGGAATATTCAATTCCATGTTACCATCATCGTTAATAAAACTTAAATGTAATGGCAATGTCCCAAGTGGCAAATTGAAACAATCAATTGAGATACTTTTTTTAAATCCCGTTTGTGCAGTAACTAATGTGAATAAAAATAGAATCGTTAATCTTTTCATAATTTTGGTTCTGTCACTATTTTATTTATTTTGAAATTTTTCCCAAAGAATTAAATAAAAAAACTTTGCGGAAGTTTGAAACTTTCGCAAAGAAACCATGTCAAATATCCCATTTATCCCGTTCATCCTGTTATCCTGTCCAATCTTTTATTCCAGTTCTTCAACCAATTCTTCTACCACATCGAATAAATCTTCTGCCATTCCGTAATGTGCCACATCAAAGATGGGTGCATTTTTATCCGAATTAATGGCAATGATTGTTGACGAACTTTTCATCCCTTCAATATGTTCGGGTGCGCCAGAAATGCCTAAAGCAATATAAACTTTTGGTTTCACTTTCATTCCTGATTTACCCACTTGATGGGCTTTCGACATCCATCCCGCATCCACTAACGGACGAGAACAGGCCAAATCAGCATCCAATGCTTCGGCTAAATCTTCTGCCAATTCAATATCATCTTTGCTTCCGATTCCACGACCCACTGCCACAAGAACGTCGCTTTGGGTAATATCCACATCGGCCGCTTCCGGCTCAATGAGTTGTTTAAATCGAACTTTGCCAGCACCCGATTCTGCAGCAAAATCTTCCACAGATGGTGATCCTGCACTTTTCCCTGCATCTGCATTAAATGTGCCGGCCAACACCATCGCTACGGCAGATCCACTCACATCAGTGACAACATTCATTTTTCCACCATACATGGAACTTGTGACTGAAAACCCGCCACCGCTTGCACTCATATCTGCGCAATAAGAAATCGTTGGTAAATTCAACATTGTGGCTACCGAATTGGCAATATCCATTCCCATGGATGTGGAACCCACCATCACTAATGAAGGGGATTTTGCACTGACGACTGATTGCACAGCCGCAGCATAGGATTCCGGATTAAAATCATCGCTTCCGCCCACAGAAACAACAGAATCAGCCGCGCCTAATTCACCAGACTTTTCATTCATATTTCCAAAAGTTACGGCAATACACTGGCCACCGGACGCGCCGGCTAAATCTTTGGCTTTGCCCAGCATTTCAAACGTAATGTCCTGAAACTCACCTTTTAAATGTTCTGTAATTACAAGAATGTCACCCATTAAATTGCTCCCTTGTCTTTTAATACTTCAATTAATTCTTCTACATCGTCCAGCATTTTCGCACCGGATCCTTTTGCCGGTGGCGCCATACTTGAGACATTACTTCCGCACCCTGACCCAAGGTCACCCATAGAAACTTCAGAGATTGTTGCTGTTTCCTGAACTTGCCGAATTTTACTCACTGGTGCATATCGTGGTGCTTGCTTCGCAGCTTGGATGCCCAATACGGCTGGCATATCCACTACAAATTCACCCATCATTCCACCGGAATATTCTTTATGAACCACTGCCGTTCCACCTGAAACACTCACGCCGGATACAACACTTACACAGGGTACACCTAAATAACTTGCCATAATCGGTCCCAATTGCCCATCTCTATCATCCACAGATTGGACGCCGGTAAACACCATGTCGTAGCCTTCCGAATCCAACGCATTGACAAACGCTTTTCCCAATTGATGACTATCGCTTGGATTTCCGCCTGTTAGCTTGACCGCTTTATCCGCACCTTTTGCGATGGCAGTAAATAACATTTTATCTGCGCCTTCTCCATCCACTGCCATGGCAACCACTTCATCGGCAGCGCTACTTTCTTTTAATAAAATCGCTTCTTCTAATGCATGATCATCAAATTCATTCAACTTAAATTTTATATCATCTGTATCTAATGCTTTCCCGGAAGCATCTACTTCCAAGTCTTCCACCAAATCAGGAACTTGGTTTAATGGAACTACTATTTTCATTTTTTCTCCTGTTTTTCCGCCGCCAAGACACAAAATCACGAAGTTTCAAATAATATTTTCTTCGTGTCTTTGAGCCTTTACGGCAATATTAACTCTCTATTTCATTTTTTGGACAAAGAAATGTCGCGTTTGTCCATCTTCAAGTATGTTTAATAATTTTTGTCCAGTCGACCTGCACCAGGCTTCAATATCCGGAACAGCTCATGGATGGGAACTTGTTAATTGAAGCACATGCCCAACAGACATTTTTTTCATGGCTTGCCATGCGCGAATTACGGGCATTCCCATACCACAATCACCTGTTTCTATATGTGCATTAACTTTAATATTATTCATTTTTTCTCTGCGCGCTCTATGGCAAAAAGATTAAGCTTCAGCGTCATCATTTCCCATACAATAATCCAAAATTTCAATAATATCCATAACAACCAATTTGCCATCATTATTCGTTGATTTAATGGCATCTTCAAATCGAGATACTTCATAAGGGCAGCAAACCGCTAACACTTCTGCACCCACTTCGATGGCTTCTTTCACTCGGTTTTCCGATAAGCGTTCTGTGGTATGATCCGCAACCAATCCATCTAACCACATACCACCACCGCCACCACCGCAGCAATATCCTTGTTCTTTGCAACGGAACATTTCTCCAAATTCAATTCCCGGGACAGCCTTTAACAATGTCCGTGGTGCTTCGTATTCCCCATTGTGGCGGCCCAAATAACAGGGGTCATGGAAAGTAACTTTCTTGGGAAATGGGCGCTTCATTAAAGCAGATATATCATCAATCCGTTCAGCTAAAAACTGTGTATAATGCTCAACATTATATTCTTTTTTTGTCACTTTTGGATAGAAATTTTTGAAAGCATTATAAGCATGTGGATCACTCACTACCAATTTGTTATGTTCATATTTATCAAACTGTGCTCCGTTATGTTCGGCCAGTTCTTCAAATAACCCTGTTTCGCCTACTAATCGTTGAGAATCTCCATCGCATTTTTCTTCTTTCCCTAAAATTCCAAAATCAATATTTAAACGATTAAAAACCCTAACCATGGATTTTGCCGCATCATTTCCGCGTCCATGAAATGAAAAATAATCACTCACATACCATAAAACATCTACGGGTTGTGGATTGTCTTCTTTGGATAAATCACGAACCGGCTCGTCAAATTTCTTCATCCATTTCACTCGCTTCCGAGCTGAATCACCCATGGGATTTCCATATTCTGCTACATTTTGCAACATTTCTTGAAGTTCAGCCGGGACATTTCCATTCAATACAGCTTGTTCCCGAACAGCAGGCATAATTTTCATCATATCCACTTCTTTGGGACAAACACGTAAACAATTGGAACATGTTGTGCACATCCACAAATCGTCATGGGTAAATAAATCCATGCCAGTTTGTAGCTTTCTATAAATTTTTCGTGGACCATAACTACCCACATTGTCAACGGGACAAACACCGATACATTGAGCACATTGATAACACCACCCCATGGATTCTCCGCCAGCCAAATCACGCACATTTTCCAAACCAGTAATATCGTATTCCGTGATTTCCCGGGGTTCATACATTTTATTCCATTCGCCGGAAATATCAATCCCATCGATAACGACATTATCTTTTTGTATCCACTTTTCATATTTATGTTCAGACATACTTAATTCATCTCCATTTTATATACACCCAAAACTCTTTGGGTTAATTCTGATAGTTCCGGTAAAATCCTATTGAATTCTTGTGATAGTTTGACGCGAAATACAGTATACATATAAACAGCATACACACATGCAAGAAAGACATCCGTTCCGAAAAGTCCTTTTCCCGAGCCGGAAAATCCGATACTATGCCCCACCGCATTTACCAATGCCATGGATTGACCCACTTTTGTATATATTTCGCCATTAGACTGACCCGTTAAATCCACACCTTCTTGCACAATTAAAGGTAAAGAACCCGTTCCAGTCTTTGAATCCCAAATCCAATTGGTCCATAACCAGTATTTTTTCGGGTTCGAATAATGCAACAATTCGCTGGCAAAATTCACGCACATAGGACCATCAAGTTTCTCAATAGATTCTGTGAATTTATTAAATCGTTTTTCCAAATCATCTTTGCCATAAAGCAAATCTGATATTGACTGATGCAATGACTTAAAACTATTTGCTTTAATTATGCGATTCGCTTTCCGTTTTATAGAAAAGATTGAACCAACCAGTTGGCGGAATTCATCTTCTGTCAAATCAGAGATATGATCTTCCGATAATAATTCAGAAAATAATTTAGATTTTTTTTCCAAACGAAATCCAATCCCATCCAATTCATTGGAAGTGGCCAATTTGCTCGCTTCCTTCATGAATTCCATGGCAGCTTCTGAATCTACCACTTCTCTAATATTTACTTCGTCGTAAAGCATTTAAGCAGACTGTAATTCAGACTTTCTTAAAAATGCACATGCCTTCATGACTGCTGCACCACCCATAGAAATGGAATCTTCCAAATCTGCTGGTCCAGCTGCTGCACCAGCAACAAAAACACCGGGAACTGTGGTTTGCACTGTATTTAACGCACCGCCAGTTGTTCCGATAAATCCGTGGGATTCAAGGGGAAGTTTAAAAGTGCTCGCCATCTCCGTGGTTCCTTTACTGGGCTCCATTCCCACGGATAAAACAACCATATCCATTGGGATTTCCATTGGGCGCCCCATGGTGGTATCTTCACCTTTCACCAAGAGTTTGTCTCCGCGTTTTGTGATTTCTGTCACAATACCACGAATGAAGTTCACATTTTTTTCTTCCTGTGCCTTCCAATAGATTTCATCTTCCCAAAATCCATACATTCGCATATCAATATAAAATACAAAAACACGACAATCTGGTAAAATATCTCGGATTTCAATGGCTTGCTTTGTTGCAATTCCACAACACACTTTAGAACACCATTGATTTCCAATTTGACGATCGCGACTGCCTACACATTGGATAAAACAAATCTGTTTTGGTTTTTCTCCAGTCGTCGGTATAAGGAAATTATCTTCTTTCAACATTTTTTCAGCATCCACCAAAGTAATGACATCGTCGTGTTCATAATAGCCATACATCTGCGTTTCCTTGCCCGGATCAAAATGTTGGAATCCAGTGGAAACAATTACAGATCCTACATCTATCACTTCTTCGCCGGAACCATTTTTCAGAGTGACTTTCAAATTCGGCGCATCGCCTTCCGATCCAACTACCGTTGTATTCAAACGAATATCCACCAAAGGATTATCTGTAATGGCATCCACCATTTCACCCATGGCTTCTTCCGCATCTCTCATATCCGGTGTTAAAGCTGCATAATGAGCAGAGATTGGGTTTCCACCTAACACATCAGATTTATCCACCAAAATGGCATGATATCCAAGGTCTGCGATTCCACGAGTGGCTTCCAATCCTGCTGGTCCACCCCCAATTACTAAAATAGGTTTATTTGACATCTGCGTCCTCCCAGGTCATAAAATCAAGTTCGCCACTTTCGATTCGTTCGGCAATGGCTTCAAATTCTCCCCATGCTTTCTTATGGTCAATTCCCATCTTTTCAAGCAAAGGCTTATTATCAACTCCGTGCCAGTGTAACTGACACACATTATACGGATGCGCGCCCATTGCCAATGCAGCAAATTGTGCATCGGACAATACAGGAATTCCCACATTTCTTCCATGCGCCTGTGCCGCAAATTGGCTTTTATCCAGCGTGGTAACACAACCCGTATCGTGGGTAATGGTCACATCCGGATCCGCTTCTTCTTTCATCCGTTCAATTTTTCTTATGGTAGCAAAAGATCGTGAAAAATCTCGACTCACTAAAATGTGACGAAATCCGAAACCACAGCAATCGTGCCAAGTTGAATAATCTGCTGCTTTTGCACCCAAAGCTTCCACGAGTCCCGTAACAATTGCCGTCCGCTGCCCATCATATAATTCCCGATCATAAATCGCATCTTCCACCACCAATTTATGATAATGACATGCAGGGTGAACCGTTGATACAATATTGCTAAAATCCAAAGTCTGTCGTTCCGCTATACGATGGCGCATAACATGAATCCATTCTGAATAATGAACAATTTCTTCCGGAAAAACGAATGGCATTTTCAAACGATCCATGATGCGACGCACTTGGTCTCTCAATTCTGGATGGTGAATTATTTCTTCCCGCGTTTCTTTATAGTGGCCAAAACTTGTTCCGCAATGAATCAGGGGAAAATATCCATCTAATTTAGCTTGGGCAAAATTTCGAACCGCCACCGCTGCTTGAGCCGCAGGGTTTGATGTGGATGATGCATAATAATTCCACGCCGTGCAGGATGATTGATCTTTTGGATCATAATAATCTAATCCAAATTGACGATGTAACCAGAAAATGGCGGTAGAATAACCGGGAATATGTCCACATTGACCACAAGATTTATGATGCCATGTATGCTCAATTGGAATTTTTTTCTTTCGACCGTATTTGGTTTCCACTTCAACTATGGGTTCAGGAACACGATGAACTTCCAGCTCACCTTTTGCTTCTAATTCAAATAGTTTTTCTCGATAATCTTCAGTAGGTGGTTTCCCATCACGAACAAATTCTTTCATGGGCGCTTTCGATTCTGTGTGAACGGCCGGTGCTTGTGTTGTTGTTTCCATATATTTCCTTATTTTTGCCACGAAGACTCAAAGACACAAAAGGTATTAATAGTTATTACCATTTCTGAAATCAATTATTAATCGCTACATTTTTTTCTTTCTTAATCCTTATCATTTTTTTCTTCGAGTCTTTGTGCCTTTGCGGCTAATCATTCTTCTAAAACATTTTCGAAATCATCAATATCGTATCCATTATCATCCAGAAGTTCTTCCATCACTTCTTCCAGAATCATATAAATACCTTCATCGATATTTTCAATGAGTTCAAGGTTTCCGGTCAATTTCCAGATCATGTATAATTCTAATCTGGTTTTTTCAGATACATCCCAAGCCAGTTCTGTGGTATGAAGTGTCTCCGGTGGAATAGCACGTCGCCATACATCCAAATTTTCGGCAACTGCTTTTACATCTGTTCCCCAATCCGGGAAAAAGTCCGGTTGAAGCATATCCGGTGCCACCTGCGTTCCCGTGGACATAACCTTATAAATTATCCGACTATAAGCCTTTAGTGCATCTTTCGCCGATTGCATGCCCGCACGAACTGCGGCATCTCGCATCATGAGAATTATCCCGCCTGGATTATTTTGCCGGGGACATCTTGTGCAAGAATAACATTGAGAACAATCCCACACGCTATCGTTCAATAATTCATAAAATGTATCCACATCTTCTCGCGCCATAATTTGGGCAAATACGCGGGGACTGAAATCATAAAATCGTGCAGAAGGACAGGCCGCCACACAGATTCCACATTCATAACAACCATATAGATTATGGTCATAACGCATGTCATCCTTCACTTCTTTGAAGAGTTTTAATTTCTCTTCATAGGGGACATCCATGTATTTAGCATCTTTATAAATTGACATATAAATTCCTAATTATTACTGGTTCAATTCTACAAAATCTTTTTTCAACTGATCGGCTTCAGGCAACCCGACAATTCGTTTCAATTCTTTTTCACCTTCATAAAAAACCAAGGTAGGAATTGTCTTGATTCCTATATTTTGAGCTTTTGAAAGCCCTTCTTTGTTTTCCAACTTTACCGTTTCTAAAATAAGGTTTTCTTGAGATTCAGATAAATTCCATGCCATCTCAACAGCAGGACCACATTCCCCACAAGCAGGATGTGTGAAAACTCGAAGCGTCATTTGCATTCATCAGACAGGATAACAGGATTGACAAGATTTAAAAAACTCATTATTAATTATTACTGGCCTGTTCTTTCCTTTTTTTCAAATAATAAGCTGTCATTCCACCAACGACGGCTCCTATAAGCAAACTTTCTACTGACAATAATTCCATCATCCATTCTAACATTCTGTTCTCCTTTTTATATTTTCATTATCCAGTTTATCCTGTAATCCCGTCTAACTTTATCCTTCAAATCCTTCGCAATGGATGCATTCGCCCATTTCTTTTTCAGTCATATAGGCGTCAAAACCAGAAATAGCATCGTCACCCGTCACCAATTCTCCAGAATCACCATCATAATCGCTGGGCTGAATCCGAACAATCCATCCCTGTTTATACGGACTCCTATTTAAAACAGTCGCGTCACTTTCCACATTTTCATTCTTTGCAATAATCTCGCCAGCAAAAGGCGTTTTCACCGGTCCAACCCATTTTCCACTTTCAACCGTGGCAA
>Ga0209151_1000346_pt1 | contig 36129 bp, 33 predicted proteins | sample SaaInlV_DNA_165m_FD_184688 | JGI IMG/M metagenome (GOLD analysis project Ga0209151, IMG submission 184688) | Marine microbial communities from expanding oxygen minimum zones in the Saanich Inlet - SI075_LV_DNA_165m (SPAdes) (version 2) | ecosystem: Environmental > Aquatic > Marine > Unclassified...
TCGGAAAATGGTCGAAAATTCCTCAACTGGCATAATTTTTGCAAGAAATGCATAAGGTACTATGATTTATATATAATTTGGGTACATAAACGTTTAAAAAAATAGTTATATATATATATATATATATAATGATAAAATATACAATATATATATATTAAAAAAAAACTAATGTATATTTACCATTATAACATAATTTATATAATATTATTATAAAAATGATATATTTTTGAATTAAAAAAAATATTTTTTATTCAAAAAATGTAAAAAAAAACAATTTTGTAAACGTCTGCGATTTATAAAATCATTCATAATTTTAATATATATGAAAGAATAATATTAATTTTTTATAATATAATTTTATTTGATATATCATCATTATTAACATCATCTTCATCGTCATAAAGTATTTTACGAACGACATTTATTTTTATATAATTTATATTTTTATTTATGTTATTTTTAATATATCGTAATTGAACAAGTCCATATTTGTTAAATGCGTTTTTTATTTCATTATATTCATTTTCATTCATAAATCTGTCATAACAAATATCTTTTTGTGACAAATTCATTAATATATGATTTAATACAGTTTGTGTTTGTAAGTTTCTAATTTCAGCAATTTCTTCAATTGATTTTTTATCATTATTAAACATCATAAATGATATAGTAGGTGATAATATTCTTTTACTTTTGGTCAATACAATTGTATTATCTTTCTTTTCAAATGTTGTAATAAGATTTTTTGATTGTAATTTATCATAATTCTTTAAAATAATTTTATTTAATGGTATATCAATAAGGACTTTATTAATTCCTCTTGTAATTGCTACATAATATATATTTTCATCTTCTTTAATATTAATATCTTCGGCTAAACGAATATTACAATTTTCCATTCCTTTGTAAGAATGAACAGTATAGAATTTGACAATACTATCTTGATAAGATACAATATTGTGTTCAATTTTATGAATCAATATTTCTAATTCTTTTGTCGTAATAGATTTTAAAAAATTAGGTAAATCATCATCAAATGTATTAGCGTCAGTTTTAAAATTTTTAATATTTATTAATTTTTCATGTAAGTTGCGAATATCTTTTAATTTACTTTCATGATTATAAATCCATATATTTTCAATTGTTGCAGCTGTTTGAAGAAGAATTCTCCAACTACGAAATAAATAAGTATATTTTTCATCTTTATCAAATTTATCTATAAATTCCGTTTTATATTTACTTTTGGATATCATCCAACAATCTTTAAATTCATTGCATATTTTTTGACAAACAGGATTACCAACACGAAATGTGGAATAAAATTCAATTACAAATGAACTATCTGGTAAATAATTAAAAGCATTTATACATCCACGAAATTGATAAATTGATTGTTTTGGATCACCCACAAAAATCTTTGGAATCGTTGTATCATTTAATAATACGTTAAGCATAATTAAATCAAAGTCTTGTGTTTCATCAATCATAATAGCATCATAATGTTTATCAATATAATCTTTACACCAATGATTCAAATAAGATTGTTTACGCATTGTTTCAAAAGTAATAAGTTCATTACTTATTACTTTATCCCATAATTGTTCTAATAATGGTTTTCTTATTTTTAATACTTCCGTACAATATGTTTTAATATCTGAATAATTAGGATTATTACAAAACTGAAATAAATGTTTAATATAATATTTCTTAATTGTGAATGGTTTTCCATCAAAGAATGGAAGTATTTTACTAATTGTATGTGGTTTTAAATCAAAAATATCAGGTGGATGCCCATTAAGTGAAGTATATAATTTATATAATACAGCATCAAATGTTTGAGGTATTAAATTGTTAATTTCTTGTGTAGATATTTTACTTTTTATTTCATTAATTAAATTTTTATTGAATGCGATATAAAGAATCTTTTTAGATTTATGTATTTTAGCTAAATTAAGTAAAGTTGTTGTTTTTCCACTACCAGCAACAGATTTTATTGCTATAATATTATTTTTTTTTAAGTCAATTGAATTAATATAATTTCTATGAATATCATCCAATAAAAACATAGAATTATCACAACGTGCATGTATTAATTTTATACTATCTATTGGCATAGATAATGTAGAAATATAATTAAAATAGTCCAATCCTTTAGTGTTTATATCATTATTAATATTTGTATTTTTAATAATATCATTAAAAGAACATAATTCTCCAATCCATACATTTTTGATATTATTATTATCAACTTCGACAATATATTTATTTGTATTTTTTAATTTAATCCATTCTTTAAGTCCAGTATATAGATAAATTGGATTTTTATCATTTATTATAGGTTCTATGATATCCGGTATTTCACAAATAACAAAACGTTCTACTTTACATTTACGAATATATTGATTTTCAACATTGATAATATAATCTATTTTTATAATATTATCTGTAAAATATGTTAAAGAATCATAAAATGAAAATGTATTCTTGATGTTTTTGAATTCCTCAATTAAATCCATATCAGTTATAATATTTATTTTTTTTTCATGATTTTTCATTTCATCAATATAATTAAGAATTTCTTGTTTTTGTAAATGTGTTTTTTTTATTATTTTATCAATATCTATCTTTTTTAAATACATTTTATAAGAAATATATTTTATACGTGTTGTAATAGACTCCAATGTTCTATTATGATTTATAGATATTTGTTCATATGTTAAATTTTTTTTAAGTTCTTGTAAAAGTTGTTCTTGTTGTTCTATAGACCATTTATTTAAAATATTTATATTTGTATATTCCATTCTATATAATTTATAATAATAAAAATCAGTTTATTATTATTTATTAAAAATAATAATAAGCACGAAAAAATGTTCATTAATGATTAATAATATATATATTTCATCAATAAATTATTATATTATATACATATATTAATCGTAATAATTTTTAGTATTTTTAAACATATTTATCATACCGGAGAATGATGATTTACTGTGTCCATATATTTCTTGTGAATTTACACCTATAAGAAAATCAACAAATGCTTTTTCTTCAAAATTTAGATTATGAATATTATATTTTTTAAAATAATCATCTTTAAATATAATATTTTTGTATGAATAAACATCGTCGCATAAATATACCGTTTTTGATATTTTTTTTATATCAGAGCAAGCAATATATATTTTTAAATCATTATCTTTATATTTTAATCTATTTAATAATGAATCAATAGATAATATATAATTTATATTGAAATAAGATGTAAAATCCTTTTCATATCTAAAATGTAAAAAATTATATTTTTTAGGAAGAAAATTTTTTTTAATATTTAAATAAATAGAATATAATTTTGGATTTGGTTTAATCTTAATATAATAATTACTAAAATGATTTTGAAATTTAGATATTGAGAAAAACTGTGGTAATATTATAAATTCGTGTGTCATATTTTGTAAAAAGTGTGTAAGTTCTTTTTCATCTTTAAATAGTTCAATTGTTCTTTTACATTTATAATTAAAAGTATTTTTATCATTTATTTTATCTTTTATTTTATCAAAATGATAGTAATTATCAAATTTTTGAAAATTTTTTTCATCGAATAATTTATTAAATGGAACAAATTTAAATAATTTTACATCATCTTCTCTAAAAGAACAATTCCTAAATGAAAAATAATAATTTTTAAGATTACAATAATTAATAGCTGCTTGAATATCAAAAAATTGATTACATAACCCACATGATGTGTCAAAAATAAGTATCATTATTATTATATAATATTAATAAATATTATATCAAACTGATTTTATTTCTAATTTTTACTAAATGGTATTATATTACATACAAATGCTGTAGGTATTTCTGGAGATAAAGGAGGTGCTGATGGTATTATAGATGATAACGGATCAGATAAAGAAGATGTAGATGAATCAATAAATGTTGTATCTAAATCATTTAAACAAGGTTCTATATAATCATCAGTAATATTATTGCAATTTGCTTCGACAGAATTAAGTCTAAATGAATTAGTTGTAACTTCTGTAGAATTATTTAACATTTTTTCTAAATATTTTATATATCCAGGAGATCCTTTATTAGATTCTATTGAATCATTATCTGTATCTGTATCTGTATCTGTTGTTTCGTATATAACTGGTAACTCTCTACAGAAGAATGTTTTTATACATATACCAATTATACATCCAATACCAATTCCAGTTAATAATATATATTCTATCATTAGTAATATATAAGATTTAAAAAATAACACATTAAGTATAATTGAGTATATTATTTATATATTTTTATACTATAATAATGACAGAAATTAATTACTATAAATATTTATTAACAATGATTATACCATTGTTGTTTATTTTTCCTTATGGAAAATTTAGATGTAATCATAAAACATATAAAGATCCATTAGAAACAAAATTATTATATGAATTAGATGGTTGGTCAGCTACCCATTTTTTTGGTTTATGATCATAGGATATATATATCCACAAACAATTATTTTATCTACAATTATTGGTATATTATGGGAATTATTTGAACATTATTATGGGAAAAATCGTCCAGGTTGGCTTGGTGGTTATGGTGACTGTAATAATTTAAAAACTGACCAAATAAATGGTAATTGGTGGTATGGAAAATAGACAGATATAGTATGCAATACTACAGGATTTTTAATAGGTGAATATATAAGTACTGGTAAATTATTTAAATATAGTAGTAATATATTATCATAATTATGACAATGCTGATAATGTTGGTAATTTTGTATTATTTATAATATTAAATTTTGTTTCTTGTTTATTTTTATAATATTTAGCATTATTTTCTGGATAATAATCATTATAATCATTATAATAATACGGATTTTTATTTTTATTTTCTATTTCTGATGATATAATTTTTTTTAAATTATATATATCATGTTTAACTATTTTTGGTAAATATTTTTTATGATCATAATCATTGTGTTTAACTATTTTCGGTAAATATTTTTTATGATCATAATCAGTGTGTTTAACTATTTTTGGTAAATATTTTTTATGATCATAATCATCGTGTTTAACTATTTTTGGTAAATATTTTTTATGATCATAATCAGTGTGTTTAACTATTTTCGGTAAATATTTTTTATGATCATAATCAGTGTGTTTAACTATTTTCGGTAAATATTTTTTATGTTCATAATCATCGTGTTTAACTATTTTTGGTAAATATTTTTTATTATATATATTATCTTTATCAATAACTGATATTTTTGAATTATCATTTATTTTTGAATTATCATTTATTTTTGAATTATCATTTATTTTTGAATTATCATTTATTTTTGAATTATCATTTATTTTTGAATTATCATTTATTTTTGAATTATCATTTATTTTTGAATTATCATTTATTTTTGAATTATCATTTATTTTTGAATTATCATTTATTTTTGAATTATCATTTATTTTTTCATGATTAATATAATTATCATCATATAATTCATTATTTTTTTTTAAATTATTTAAAATATTAACTGTTTTATTATCATTCTTTTTTTCAATATCATTTATTATTTTATCCCATCCAGAATAATATCTTGGTATAGTATATTCATTGTTAATTTTTTCATGTACAGTTTTTCTAAAATTATTAATATTTGATAATTTAAATTCATGTTCCTTTTTTTTAAATATTCTGGAATTTATTATTTCTTTAATAGATGGTCTAATATGTACATTTTTATCTAACATGCGACGTATCATAATTTTTAAATCAGCTGTACAACATGATAATTTGTTTTCATAATATTTATTATTAATAATTTTATATTTTAATGATGTTATATTATCTGCGTTAAATGGAACGGTTAGTGTTGCTAATTCATATAATATGCATCCAAGTGACCATATATCAACTTTTTTATCATATTTTTCATTATTATACATTTCAGGACTTATATAGTAAGGCGTTCCAACAATTGTTTTTGAATGAATATTATTTTTTAATATTTTTGAAATACCAAAATCAGAAATAAATACAGTATTGTTTTCATCCAGTAATATATTCGCTGGTTTAATATCTCTATGAATTATATCATAATCGTGTAAATATTCAATACCATAACAACATTTAACAAATATTAGCCAAATATTAGATTCGCTTATTTTTCTATTCATTTTTTTATGTTTTTCTATAAAAACATTTAAGTCTGAGTATTTCGCATAATTAGTTATTATATTTATTTTATTGTTTTCGAAGAAGATTTCTTTACATTTTAATAAATATTCACAATCATGGAAACACAAAATTTTTAATTCACTAATTAAGCTTTTTATGTCATAGTTATTTTTAAATTTATGAGATTTAATTTGTTTTAATGCATATATTTTATTAGTGCCTTTTTTTTGTATTTTAAATACGCTTCCATATGATCCTTTTCCTATTAATTTTAAATTATTATAGTTATTCATAGATAATATAGTAAGTAAATAAAAAATAATAATTCTTATTAATGAATATATTTAGATAATTATTTAAAAAAAATAGACACAATAAGTCTAAATAAATTAGTAATGGACTATATTTAATTGAAAATTAAGTCATCTGAATAATTATTTTATATATATTATAAATGTGGATAAATAAATCTTTAAGGGTTCGAATGGTGAAAATTATAAAAAATCAAACTTTTCAAAATATGATAGTTCAATTCTGATTCTAATAATGCTATTTGTCTCTCCCCTAACAAATATTCACCATAGACTTGTCTAACTGATGTGGATAATCCATTCAAAGTATATTCTATTTTGAATTCATCTTTCTTTGTGCGTTTTGTGCGTTTTGTGCGGCTCTAAATACCCTTGTAGCCTTACTATCGTCGGAAGTTTGAACTCTTGTAAGGTCTAATATATTAGATATTTTTTCTGATGATGTGCCATATGTAGGTATTTCTATATTCCTACATTCATATCTGGTTATTTTTCTCCATATTCTTGGGTTTTTAACATTAGAAGCTAATGCTATAAACTCACTATCATGATCGGTAGTATTATTCACATTCATGATCGTTGAGTTTTTAATTCAACTTCAATACTTATAATTTATTTTAATATGCATCAATTTATTTATGATCTGTTATGATAAATATTATTTAGATTTATTTGTCCATTCTTTTTTCATTAATAGTTTAAAATCTACAAAATCCATATCACTATCGGGTTCATATTGTTCTAGTTTATTATCTTCACTTATATAATCAAAATAATCATAATGAATTCTATTTTTTTCACCATACATATAACATTGAATAGTAATACAAGTAGACTCATTATTTAAATTAATTAATTGATGAACTTGATTTAATTCTGGACTTATCCATGTAATATCATCTTTTTTAAATACTTTTGTACCAAATGGTTCAATTGTTTTTTTACTTAGAAATGGAAATAGTTTGACGTTTATTTCTCCATATAGAACTCTAATAATAGCATCAGTTGCTGCATGACTATGAATAGGAGAATAATGGTTTGATGGCCAAATTTCTAAAACATAAGGTATTCCAGGTGATTCGCCACTATTTTTACCAAGAGTTATACGTAAATACGTTTCATTTAAATCAGGTGTAGATGGATTAAATTCTGTACTTTTACTTTTTAATTTTTCATGACACCATAAGCCTGGAGTAGCTATACTATATTCAATAGCTTTAGAAAAATCAGGAAAATCATCGTCGTCAAGAATAAATTTTGTACCAGATATACAATCATATAATTGTTGTGATGTTTGTGAAAGATTAGAATGAGGTAAATATTTATTTTCTGCTACGTCATTCATTGTTAATTCATTGGTGTTTTTTATTTTTAGTGGTATATTTGAAACAATTGGGTCTCTTAATAATTTTATAGGTAGAATATTTTCATAATATTTAAGGTTTGTAAAACTTTCTAAATATATTTTATTTTTTTCGTATTTTTTTTCTTTAAATGTATAAGAAAAATCATATTCATAAATTATTGTATCAGGACGAGCTTCACCAATACCTGCTTTTAATATTTGATTCTGACTATCAAAACTAAACCAATAAATAGCATCTTCATTATCAATTAATCCAGATTTATTATTATTATCAACATATGTTTCATTTAAATTAGAATTATAAACCACTATTTTTTTAGTATTAAATTTTACAAAAATATTATTTACTTTATCTGTATTATTTAAAGAAAATACAATTTCTTTAACATTTTTGGTTACTTTAAAGATAAATACACATTGTCCATGAATAATTAAAGGGGTATTTTTAGCATTTTTATTTAAAAATAAAGATTTTGGAAGATTAGTCATATATCATAGTAATGATATTTTATTTATAAATAAAATGATTAAATATAAAAAATGATTAAATATAAAAAAATGATTTTTATATTTAAATTAATTAAATGAATTAGAATAAAATGAATCAAAAAAAAAATAAATTATCAATTTTATATGATAATCATATTTCGAGTATTACTTTTAATATAAATGAAAAAAGTATTATTTTAAATTGTTCATGTCATAAAAAATATTGTCATCATACAGATTATTTAATAGATAATATATATAAATGTTATTTTGAAAATAATTATGCTAAATCCCATCCAGGATTAAATATTTATCAAAACGAAAATAACTTATGGTTGCCAGTTTCAGAAACTGAAAATAATATAATTGAAATTATTGATACAGAATTATTATATAATAATGGTAAATATTATTATTATTGTCCAAAATGTTCTTATGGTTCAGTTCCAATAAATAAATGTACACACTTTGATTATATTATGGATAGTTTATTAAAACATTGTGAAAATTTAAAAGAAACATATTTTGATACGGATGAACTTAGTTTTGATTTAGATTCACTAAAAATGGATGAATCAATTTAAAAATATAGATGTATAACACATTAAAATATTTATTTTATAATTCAAAAAGTATATAATAAAAAAATAATAAAACAAATAAACATTTTTTTGAAAATTATAAAATATATAATTATATTTATTTATAATATATGAAATTAGTTGAAAAAAAATATTTACGTAGAAATATTATTATATTAAAAGAAAAAATTCCTAGTGAATTTGGTCGTTTTATTCATGCATTAAGAAATCTTCAATTGTCAGATGATTGGTCGAGAATATGTGGTATTCATGGAAATACATTTAAACCAAATGATGAAGGGGTAAAATGTCCTACAGACCCAGCAATTGTTGAAAAAATTGGAAACACTCCAGATGAACCATTTTATTGTGCTCATAGTCAAACAAAATTTGCTGTTTTTCATACAGTTTATATTTATCAATTTGAATTATTATTAAATAAATATAATACTTCAAACGATAAAAATTATATAGCATTACCTTATTTATTTTTAGAAAATAATGGTACTGATTATTCTTTTATGAATGAAACGAATATAACAATATTATTTGATAATAAAGAAATAACAATTGAAAATCCATTAGCAGCACAAAATGTTTATTATTTTGATACAAAAGGAGAAAAAAAAATAGTACAAAGAAATGGAGCTTTAACACCTAAAAAATTAACAGAAATACAAAAATTGAATGTAATAAACAAAGAATTTAATAATGTTATGTATGCGCAAAGATATCCTACTTTTAGTTCAAATACTTTATTTAATAATATATTAAAAACATTAATTGAATTTAATCCATTAGAAATTCCACATAACAATCTTCATGATTATATAGGAGGACCAGGAGGAAATATGAGTGATGTTCCACTATCAGCTTATGATCCATTATTCTGGATACATCATTGTAATATTGATAGATTTTTTTATAATTGGATGTTTAATAATACAAACGGATTTGAAAATAATATATTGCCACCACAAATACCAGAAGAAACATTAAATGATGTAATATCACCATTTTCCCCCAATAATGTATATTCAATGAATTATAAAAATTATAATTTTGGATATTTAAATGATAAAGCAAATTATATTAAAGTGAAAAATATGCTTGATTTTAGTAAATATCCTTATTCATATAATAAAATAATATTAAAACCTTATAATCCATCAAGTATTAATATTGAACTTCATGGAATACCAATTCCAAAAGAATCAACACATATAGAAGTTTATGTATATCCAAATGATGTAGAATTAACAGATGAAAATAAAGTGAAATATAATGCTGGGTCAACATCATGGCACGGTATAAATAGATATACAAAATGTTGTAAAAGATGTAATAAATCAAGAACAAATCTAAAAATAGATATTGAAGATTATATATTAGATAATAATATTCAGTTGGATCAACTGAAAACAAATTATAAATGGCATATTGAAGGATATGGGCGTTTACATAAAATAGATAATGAACATATAGTTTATAGTCAAAAAGATATTATAAAAGATGGTTCAATATCATTAATGATAAAAATAAGTCATTTAGAGACAGATAATTAAAAATGAATAGATTGATACAAAATTTTACAAAAAATCACAAAATTTTACAAAAAATCACAAAATTTTACAAAATTTTACAAAATTTTACAAAATTTTACAAAAAATCACAAAATTTTACAAAATTTTACAAAATTTTACAAAATTTTACAAAATTTTACAAAACATTATTTCAAAAAGTATATGGATGAAATTATTATAAATTTAAAATTAGATTTTAAACAATAATGCATGAATCTAATTCTAATGATTTTTATAAAATCATCAATAAAATACCATTATATTATAATTATTTATAATATTATGTAAATTCTAATAAATGTAATAAATTTAAAATAAATAATAATTATATTACATTATCTAAATGTTGTCTATGTTTTACAATATACTATATTCTTATTTAGATAATATATTATATTGTAAAAATAATAATAATTTACAAGAAGACAATAATAAAATATGTGTATTATGTTTAGAAAATAATAAAGTTATATTTTATAATTACAATTATATAAATAATAATTATATTCATTTTTGTAAGTGCGAACCAGAAATTCATTATGATTGTTTTATGGAATATTATAAGTTAAAACAACATTGTATAATATGTAAAATGAAAATTAAAAAAAAAATAAAAAATAGAATTTATTATGTAAAATTATTAAAAATTTCATTTTTGTTCTTTTTTTTATATAAATTATTCTTTACTTAATAAATTCTTAAATCTATTCCAATAATTATTTATTGCTTTATATAGTATTATATTATTATAATATATTCGATCCATATGTTGTTCTTCTCCATTGGAACCATGTACAGGATTAGCTAATACTCCATTAAAAATATTAAACATTATTATATGTAAATATATTATTTATAAAATATAAAATAATAATATTTCATAAATAATTTATAATAATTTATAATAATTTATAATAATTTATAATAATTTATGAAATTTATGTAAATCATAAAGTATTTCAGAGTTATCATATGTTATTATATCATTATCATTATTATGATTATTTATATTGATATATTGATTTTTTATAAAAAAATCAATAACATTTGTTGAACCGGATGGCTGCCATGCAAGTAATGTTATTTTTTTAATATTAGGTATATTTTTAATATTATGTTCAATATTATGTAATAACATTGAACCATAATTATTATTTCTATATTTTGAATTAATTTCAATATTATTTATAATTGCTAAATTATTATGCAATGAAAATGATAATTCGCCAATAATTAAATTATTTTTATATAAATTTATATTATATGTATGTTTAGATATATATTTATACATAAAATTTAATGAATTCATTATATTCAATTATAAAAAAAATATAAAATCGTAAAATATAAATATTATTTATCATACTATACTATGATGAATATATAAAAATAAAAAGAATAATGATAAAATATTAGAACACATACAAAAATAGTTAAATAAATTTATTTATTTAACTATTTTTTTATCAATACCATTATTTTAACCCAATTCATATTTCAACAATATTTTAATATCATGTACTTATCATAAAAATTAATAAAATAGATATTTTGTTTATTATATTGTTTTATATATAGAATATAATGTTTGATAGCATGAATAATTCTATAGCAGCATTTTTTAGTGGTCTTTCATTTACTATTATTGGTCATCCATTAGATACACTTAAAACATGGAAACAAAATAATAATAATATAATAAAATCTCAATCAATTAATTTAAAAAATCTATATAAAGGTGTTCAATATCCATTATTACAAAATTCAATGATTAATTCAATTATTTTTGCGAATAATGATTTTTTCAAAAAAAAAACAAATAATATATATATTTCAAATGCATGTTCTGGTTTATTGTCAAGTTTTATTATTTGTCCATTTGATAAATTTAAAATAATGGCACAACAAAAATTATATTATCCTGTAAATTTAAAAAATATAATTTATACATATAAAGATCTTGATATTGTTACTATGCGCAAATTACCTGGAATATTTATTTATTTTACATCTTATCAAAAAATGAGAAATGAAAATATTCCTATATTTCTAAGTGGTTCTTTAGCAGGTACTTTTTCATGGTTGATTACATATCCAATTGATACAATTAAGACAAGAATGCAAAATGAATCATGTAAAACAATTAAAGAAGCTTTCGCAAAAGGTAATCTTACACAAGGATTGCACATTTGTTTAATAAGAGCATTTATAACAAATGGTATAAATTTCACTGTTTATGAAAAAACATTACAAATATTAAATAATAAATAATAAATAATAAATAATAAATAATAAATAATAAATAATAAATAATAAATAATAAATAATAAATAATAAATAAATTTTTATAATTTAAAGTAATTTATTATTAAAAATAATAATATATACCTATAATTTATATAATGAATCTAAAATATAATTCAGGAAAAATTTATAATAATTGGATAAAAGATTCAATTGATGTTTTTTCAAAGTGGTCGGATAGTGATTTTTTTTCAGATAAAGGACATCATATTTATTTCTATAGTGGTGTAGATGATGAATCTGTATCTAAATTACAAAATTTATTAAAAGACTCATCAAAAACAAAAATTATTGATAATATAAGTTTTCCACCCAAGCCTATAATAATTCATCTTAATTCTCCTGGTGGTTCTGTTTTAAGTATGAATTTATTTAATACAATAATAACTACACAAAGAGTACCATTATGTGTTATTATTGAGGGGTTATGTGCTTCAGCAGCAACAACATTGGCTTTACTCGCACCATATAGAATAATAATTGATTATTCATCTTATTTAATTCATGATATGGCTGGTTTTAGTTTTGGAAAAGAGCATGAAAAAATAAGTGAAGATTTTCAATTTATTTACCAATGGAGATCTAATTATATATCATTATTAAAAGATAGAACTTCTTTATCAGATGAAGAAATTAAAAAATTTATATCTAGAGATTTATTAATTGATGCAAATTATTGTTTAAAAAATAAAATAATAGATAGAATACTAAAATTTCCAAAAATAAATAATAGTTCTTATTATAATAAAAAAAAATATTCAGAATTATCATTAAATTTAGATATATTTTTAAAAAAAACAAACTTAAATCATATATATATAGATCCTGATAAAATATATGATTATGAATCAGTGTCTTCTAATGATTCATCTCCTACATTATTAAATGCATATACTTTATCAGAATTATGTATTTCATTAGATACTTATATTTTAAATCAAAAGAATAATATAATAAAACCATTATTAATTCATTTAAAACCATCATCTGGTTATTTATGTAATCCATTAAATATTATATCATTAAATTATAGATTGTCATTAATACAACAAAAAACACCTATAATAGCATTAATAGAAGGACCTCAAAAATTAGATAATTTAGGTTTAATATTAATGTGTCCTATTAAAATTATGATGACACCTTCAATAATATCAAGTACTTTTAGTTCAATTTCTTCTGGTTCATTAAAATTTGGGTGGAAAACAATTGATGTATTATATAATACAAAATATACTATAAAAAATATCATTCATTTTTTAAAAAAGTTTAGTAAATTACCAAAAAGATTTTATGATGAATTGCCAAATAAAATTATTAATTTGAAACCTAAAGATTTATTAAAGTATAAAATTATAGATCAAGTTGTTAATTTTAGAGACATTACACCATTAGAATTAAAAAATTTAGAATCTTATTATGAATTAGATACATTAACTTCAAATTATAATAATATACCAAAAACTAAAAAAATAAATAAGAAAAATAAAAAGAGAAATAATAAATAAAAATAAGATAAAATAAGATAATATAATATAATTTATAATGTATATTTCATTATAAAGATAAAATATAAATACTTATTATGAATAATGATCATTATGAATCTATTTATACAAAACATATTGAAATTTTATATGGAAATAGAAGACAAGAATCAAATGATGAAATACTAAAAATCAATAATACGTTGCCACATATATATAATATTAGCGATGATGATAGAATTGATTTGACAGGTATTGAAACTTTTTCAATTGATCCAGTAGGATGTGAAGATGCAGATGATGCTTTTAGTATTTTTTATGAAGAAAAAAAATTATTTTTAGCAATTCATATTGCTGACCCTACTGAATTTATTAATATTAAATCTGAACTTTGGTATGATATTGAAAAAACAATTATTACGAAATATCCATCTAATAGAAAACCAATTCATATGATGTCACAAGAAATAATGGAAATGTCAAGTTTAATGGATAATAAATTTGGTAATATTAAAAAAGCAATTACAATCTTAACTGAAATTGATATTACAACATTTTTACCAATCGGAGCAATTCAGTTATTATTTACAAAAGTTAAATTGAAAAAAGAGAATTCTTTAAATTATTTAGATGCATCAAATAAAATAGATACGAATATATGTTTAAAGAATGGTTTAAAAATAAGTGAAGCATTTCAAATAAGAAGATCATCCAAGACAATTGGTACTAAGTTGAATGAAGTTTGTACATCTATTGTTGAATATAATAATCATATACCATATTTATATTTAAATACAATAAATGAAATAAAAATGAAACAAATGATTGCTGAATTTGCTATTTTTGCGAATTCATTTGTTGGAGAATATTTAAAAATTAATTTTAATGGTAATGGTATTTTTAGAACATGTGATGCACGAGATTTTATAAATGATGACAATTATAAAAATCTAAGTGGTAATGATTTACTTCATGAAATTATCACAAATGGAATTAATGCTGAATATCTTAATAAAGTTGCTTCTCATGATTTGGTTGGAAGTTCTGAATATACGCATTTTACATCACCTATTCGACGTGCATCTGATTGTATTTGTCATTATTTATTAAAATATATATATTTAAAAAAAAATAAAGATATTTCTATTGATGTACCATTTGCGATTGAAAAATTAGAAGAATTATCTGAACAATGTGTAATTCAATCTAAAAAAGTAAAAAAAATTCAGTATAAAGATTCTAAATTTAGACTTATACAGATTTTACATTTAATGTTACATGAATCTCCAACAATTCCTATAAAATTATCATATTATATTACAAGTTATAAATCACGATTTTTGAATTTGATTATTAATAAAATTGATGATTTTAATGTTTATATTTCATATACATTAATGATAAATAACTATGAATATGTACATAATCCAAGTATTATATATAATGTTAATATTACTCGTGTTAAATGTCTTGGTAAATTTGACCAAGGAAGTATACCCGAATTAGATAGTATTTTTATATAATATTATTTATAAATATTATTAATTTTATATCATTGAAGTTTTGATTGATAATTTTTATTATATAATATAAAATTATATTTATATTATATATCATTAATATGGAAGATAATTATCATAATAAAAATGATAATAAAAGAAATATTTTTGGAATTATAAAAAATACAACTAAAAAGATATATTCATCACCTTCTTGTAATAATATTATTAAATTTATTTTTAATGAAGTAAATAGTGGTATTGATAATGACTATAATTGTGATAATGTGTTATTATATCCTGATAAAAAAATAGATTTATCATCTTCCCGTAATAATATTATTAAATTTATTTGTAATGATTCACATAGTGGTATTGATAATGAATATAATTATTCAAATATGTTATTATGTCCTGATAATAAAAAGACCGTTAAAAAAATACAAAATAAACAAAGTGAACAACACAAACAATGTGAACAACACAAACAATGTGAACAAAGTGAACAAAATATTAAAAACAAAAATATTACACAAAATTTAAATAATATAAAAAAAATAAATAATATAAAAAAATTAAATGCTGAAAAAGCAAAAAAATCAGAAAATATAGAAAATGTACAAAATACACAAAATACACAAAATGCACAAAATGCACAAAATACACAAAATGCACAAAATACACAAAATACACAAAATGCACAAAATACACAAAATGAACAAAATGTACAAAATACACAAAATGAACAAAATTTACAAAATACACAACAAATAAATAATATTGATTCAAATATGAATAATTCAGAAGTAATGGAAGAATTAATAATTAAAAATATTAATTCTACTTCTAATATAATTAATAAACTTTATAGCCAAAATCAATATTTGATAAATTCATGTATAAAAAATAATAATATTAATAAAATACAAAATATAGAACTTTATTCAAAAAATATTAATCTTGATTCAATAGATAATAAACAAAATAATTTTAATAATTTAGATACAAATATAATTAAATCATCTAAAGGACCATTTAATAATTTAGAAACAAATAAAATACATGACTTAAATAATACATTTGATACTTTAGAATCAAATGAAATAAATGGACTAAATAGTTCATTTGATACTATACATTCTAATAATGGTACTTACAAATATTTACAATCAACCGAGATACATGCAAAAAAAGGTAATGTTATTGATTTATATACAGATACAATAAAAACAAGGAAGGGTGACTTTGATAATTTAGAATCAGATACAATAAAAATAAGGAAGGGTGACTTTGATAATTTAGAATCAGATACAATAAAAACAAGGAAGGGTGACTTTGATAACTTAGAATCAGATACAATAAAAACAAGGAAGGGTGACTTTGATAACTTAGAATCAGATATAATAAAAGGAAAGAAAGGTGATTTTGATAACTTAGAATCAGATATAATAAAAGGAAAGAAAGGTGATTTTAATAATTTAAAAACTAAAAAAATTAATTCGTCGAACGGTACATTTGATACAATTAATGTTAAAAATATAAATCTTGATAACAATTTAGAAACGAATGAAATTAAATCAACAAAAGGTGTTTTTGAAACAATTGATGTAACTAATATAAATCTTGATAATAATTTAGAAACGAATGAAATTAAAGCAACAAAAGGTATATTTGATACAATAGAGGTTGCAAATATGAATTTTAATGATAATTTAATTTTAAATGAATTAAATTCTGATCATATAATAAATAAAACGTTAATATCAGAACAAATTAATTGTGATGATATTCAATCAAAAAATTTTGCTGTTGTATCTGATGAAAGAAAAAAAAATAATATTAAATATAATAATATATCACCAGATTTATTGGATAATATTAATCAAGTTACATTTAAATATAATAATGATAATGAAAATGATAAAGAACATATTGGATTTATTGCTCAAGAAATACAAAAATATTATCCTGAATTAGTTAATGAAGATGAATATGGATATTTATCTGTCAAATATATTGAAATGATCCCTTTATTGTTAAATTATAATAAAGACATGAAAAAAGAAATGAAAGAAGAAATAGATAGAATAAAAAAAATGATTACTAATAAATAATAAATTATAATCTTAAAAATCAAAATCAAAATAAATTTTATAAATTTTTATATATTTAAGTAATAATTTTTATATATTTAAGTAATAATTTTTATATATTTAAGTAATAATTTTTATATATTTAAGTAATAATTTTTATATATTTAAGTAATAATTTTTATATATTTAAGTAATAATTTTTATATATTTTTTAAATTATATTGTTATTTATTAGAAATGAATAACAATAAATTATTTGATTTAGATAAGTTTCGTAAAATTAAAAATAATTATTATAACAATAAAGATAGTTGTAATAAATATATTAAAAAATGGGGTAAAGAGTATATAACAAATCCTAAATTTAATACCACACCCATATATAATCAGAAATATTATACAGCAGGAGATTATGAGGATTTTGATAGATATGGTATATTATCTTCATTATACTATTTATCACAAGATGATTATAAAATAAATAATAATATTCTAAAAAAAAATAATAATAGTGATATTTTCAAATTATATAAAAATATTGATATAGAATCTATTATAAATACTTTTACTTATATTTTTGAAAAAATGAAAAAAGGTATTTTTATAATTATTCATAATAATAAATTAGTTTTATTTTTACCATTTAGTAATAATGATTATATTAATAATTGGTATGATAAAATATATTTTTCTTTAGAAGAACAAGAATTATTAAAAGAAAATGATTACAATAAAATTCAGGATATTTTACGTAATAATATTGTGAAATTTATGAAAAAACATCCTGAACAATTTGAAAAAGGAAAAAAAATTAATTTTAATCGAAAAGAGTGGCATGCAAATAATTGTGTATTCCGTAACTTATATCCAAAATATGAAGGAGACCTGAATATTAATATTTTTAAAAATATGTTTGATGAATTATGTAAAAATCGAAAGGTACCAAATGTTCAATTCTTTATAAATTATAGAGATTCACCTATTCTTAAAAAAGATTTAACAGAACCTTTTCATCATTTATTTGATAGTAAAAATGTCAAAATTGAAGAGAAATATAATTTTAAAAAATTTGCGCCAATATTATCACAATCTATTACTGATGATTATGCTGATATTCTTATGCCGACAAATGATGACTGGTTAATAAACTCATCTAAATTTTTTACAAATAATTGTAAAAATTCATATATTAAAAATAATAATAATAATAAAGAGTGGAAAAATAAAAAAAACATTTGTGTTTTTAGAGGGTCTGCTACTGGTTGTGGTATAACAGTTGATAATAATATGCGTTTAAAAGCTGCTCAAATGAGTATAGAATATCCAAAATTATTGGATGCAGGTATTACAGATTGGAAACCTCGAGATAAAAAATATTCTGGAAATCCTATTCAAATTATTAACCCAGAAGATTTTAATTTTAGAATATCAGATAAATTATCAAGACTTGAACAATCTTCTTATAAATATATTCTTAATATTGATGGATATGTTAGTGCTTTTCGTTTATCTTCTGAACTTAGAATGAATAGTGTTATTTTAATTGCTGAAAGTGATTATAAAATGTGGTACAGTCATTTATTAGTTCCTTATGAGCATTTTGTACCTGTTAAAAATGACTTATCTGATTTAATTTCACAAATTAAATGGTGTATTAAAAATGATAAAAAATGTGAAAAAATAGCGATTAATTCTGGTAAATTTTATGAAAAATATTTAACAATTGATGGATTATTTGATTATTTACAAAAAACAATGATTAATATTTATTTAAATCGAAATTTAAAGAACCCACTTGTTTTTAAAAAGGTGAAAAAAAATATTGCGGTTATTACTTTATTTAGAGCCCAAAAAGAAACAAATCGTGATTCACAACGTAAATTATTTATAAACTATATGAATCAGGTATTGCCAAAATATTGTAATTTCCATATTTATATTATTGAACAAAGTCAAGATGATGAAAAATTCTCAATTTCAAAATTAAAAAATATTGGATTTGATATTTCATCTCATGAAAAAAAATATGATGCATTCCTATTTACAGATATTGATCATTTATTTGATTATGATTTATTACCTTATTGTGTAGAAAAACCAAAATATCCTATGTGTCTTGCATATAAAGGAACAAGATATCAACAAAATTATAAATTGGGTTCTAAACCTTTTTTTGGAGGAACAAATATATTTTCGTCTAAAGATTTTAAAAAAATAAATGGATATTCTAATAATTATCAAGGATGGGGGTATGAAGATCAAAGTTTATTATTAAAAGTAAATTTAAGTGGTATTAATCATATTCAATATCCTAAAAATGGACAAATTATAGATACAGAAAGTACACAAAATTTAAAAAAAGTTGAATTAAAAAATAAAACAACTTTCAATGAAACCCTATTTGAAACACTTGGATTTGAAAAATTATTAATTGAATCAAAATATTGGAAAAAAAACGGTTTAAATAATTTAGATTATAAAATATTAAAAAAAACAAAAATTAATGATAATACTACCCAAATAAAAGTAGATTTATTATTAAAACAAGACCGTGAAAAATATCCTCATTTATTTCCGATTATAAAGAATATGTCAACGAATGAATATAAAAAATTTAAATTAAATGCTAAGTTAATATTAAAAGAATATTTTAGAAAAATAAAAGTTGATTTTGTCTAAATGTACATATATAACTATATACACATATCACTATATTATAAAAAATTGATTATTATAATACAATATATTTCATAATACAATATATTTAATAATATTCAATAATATACTAATTATACAAACCATGGAATTCATAATAGTATTTTTCATATTTATATCAATCGCAATGGGATATTCTATATTCACTCCAATTAATCGCAATGTACATCCCCAATAACCTATTTACTCATATATAGGTGACTGGTGACTGGTGACTGGTGACTGGTGACTTATTTTGATACTACTATTCGACAGGTAATGTAGATTTTAATATACTTCCTATATTATTTTCTGTTCCAAAATTACAAATATACATATAATTTTGTTCATCAAAAATAACACCTCTTGGGTTATTAAATAATGTATCATTTAAAATATTTATAATTGAACATGTTTCTATATCAGCACTAACTATAGGATATTCAGTTGTTGTATTTGACGAATTCGTTGAATTAGTAATCCATAATTTATTATTATAATTAGTATTAAAACTAACACCTCTTGGTTGAAATATACTATCTGGTCCAACAAATTTAGAAAGGTGATTTTCATTTACTTTATATACTGTTGATGAAACTAAATCACTTACATAAAAATTATTATTAGAATTATTATTTGTAATTAATATTGGTGATTCAATAGTTTTATCTATAAATGGTGATATAGATGCTATATATGGTGAATTTTGTAATTCAATTTTTACTAAATTAGCATCTGTAATATTTGTTGCAACCATATAACTATATGTTGAATCAAATGCTAATCCATTTGGTTGATTTAATCTATAACCTCTTGTATTTTCGTCAGATATATCTTCAGTATTTAATTGTAAACTTTTATATGTATAATCTTCCATATCAATTACGGTAATATTATTACTTTCAAAATTTGCTATATACATATATGTAAAATCTTTATTAAATGCCATTGCTACAGGAAGAGTACTTTCATCATTATTAATCCATGCTTCATCAGATACAAAATTTTCTAATACATAATTTTTATTATATTTTAATAATTTATTAGGAGTACCAGTTGATGTTATATATAAATTATTATTATTATCAAATATTATACATGGAGGAGATGATATATTATCAATTATTGTATAAAATGTCGGTACAACAGTACTTGTAATTGTAATATTTAAATTATTTTGTGTAATATTTGGATCATTAAAATTATCTTGCATTAATAAATTCATTGAATTATTTATTGATTCTATCAAAGTATAACCGGATGCCGTTGATGAGAATGTTGCTGACGATGAAGATGTTGATGTTTCTGTTGATTGTTGTTCAAAAACTTTATTATCATATGATGCATATAATATAGATGTATATTTCATAAAATATTATATATATATATATATATTATTTTAGTATCTGGATTAAAAAAATTTAATAATTATTTATATATAAAATATGATTATTATTTTTTATAAAGTAAAAATATTTTATTTATTTTATTCATTTTTTACATAACAAAAATCAAACTGTTTTCTACACAATGGACAAATATGTTCTCTCAACATATCAATGCATTCTAAACACATATCATGATTACATTCAGTTAAACAATTTGGTTCTTCCAAACAAATGCAACATTTATCATTAAATACAATATTATCTATTTTTATTGTTTTTACTCTTTTATATAATATATATATTCCATCAATTATTTTATATGTAATGTCATCATTGACGGTAATTAACCACTTTATTATAGTTTGATTAGTTATATTATTTATATTATTAATAATATCAATTGTAGGTTTTATTTCGTATAACCACTTTGCAACATTTAAATATCCATATTTACAACTGTATCTAAACGCAAATTCATTTTCAGCACTAATGTCTATCATAGGTTTTATTTGATACAACCACTTTGCAACATCTAAATGACCACGACGACAACTGAATCTAAATGAAAATTCATCATCAGCATGAATATCAATCGTAGGTTTGATTTCATACAACCACTTTGTTATATCTAAATGACCTTCTCTACAACTGAATCTAAATGCATATTCATCATCAGCATGAATGTCAATCGTAGATTTGATTTTATACAACCACTTTGCTACATATAAATGACCGCATCTACAGCATTCTCTAAATGCATATTCATTTTGAGCGCTAATGTCTATTGTATGTTTGATTTCATATAACCACATTGCTACATCTAAATGTCCGTTTTGACAACTTTCTCTAAATGCTTCTTCGTTCCACTTACTAATATTAATGGTAGGTTTGATTTCAAGTAACCACTTTGCTACATCTAAATGACCGTTTTTACAACTTGATTTAAATGCGTATTCACACTTAGCACTAATGTCAATAGTTGGTTTGATTTCATATAACCACTTAGCTATATCTAAACAACCTTTCATACAACTCAATCTAAATGCATATTCATCATCAGCACTAATATCAACAGTTGGTTTTATTTCGTATAACCATTTGGCTACATCTAAATGATCTTTTATACAACTATGTTTAAATGCGTATTCATCATGAGCGCTAATGTCTATCGTAGGTTTGATGTCGTATAACCACTTTGCTATATCTAAATGACCGTTTTCACAACTATATATAAATGCGTGTCCATTCTCTGTATCAATAGTAGGTTTTATTTCATACAACCACTTCGCAACATCTAAATGACCGTTTTCACAACTTTCTCTAAATGCTTCTTCATCATGAGCGCTAATGTCTATCGTAGGTTTGATGTCGTATAACCACTTAGCTACATCTAAATGACCGTTTTCACAACTTTCTCTAAATGCATATTCATCATTAGTACTAATGTCAATAGTTGGTTTTATTTCGTATAACCACTTAACTACATCTAAATGACCGTAATAACAACTCCATCTAAATGCACATTCATCCTGAATACTAATATTAATCGTGGGTTTTATTTCGTATAACCACTTGGCTACATCTAAATGTCCGTTTTCACAACTGTCTGTAAATGCATATTCATAATCAATACTAATATTAATAGTAGGTTTGATTTTGTATAACCACTTTGCTACATATAAATGACCTTCTTGACAACTCATTCTAAACGCAAATTCATTCTCAGTACTAATGTCAATAGTAGGTTTAATTTCAAGTAACCACTTTGCTACATCTAAATGACCTTTTTGACAACTCCTAGTAAATGCAAATTCATCCTCAGAACTAATGTCTATTATAGGTTTGATTTCGTATAACCACTTTACTACATCTAAATGACCGTATTGACAACTCCATCTAAATACTTCTTCATCATCAGCGCTAATATCAATCGTAGGTTTTATTTCATATAACCACTTAGCAACATCTAAATGTCCGTTTTGACAACTAAATAGAAATATATCGTCAATATCAATGTCAATATTGTGTTTGATTTTGTATAACCACTTAGCAACATCTAAATGACCTTCTTGACAACTCCATCTAAACGCATATTCACCATCAGTATTAATGTCTATTGCAGGTTTGATTTCGTATAACCATTTAGCAACATCTAAATGACCTTCTTGACAACTAATTCTAAACGCAAATTCATCCTCAGCACTAATATCAATCGTAGGTTTGATTTCGTATAACCATTTTGCAATATCTAAATGACCATTTTCACAACTCAATCCAAATGCTTCTTCATTGTCAGCACTAATATCAATCGTAGGTTTGATATCATACAAATTTTTAGCGTCATCTACATAGCCATTTTTACACATAAACACGAATAATTTTTGGTAATTAATATCAATATTCATTAAATTATATAATAATATAATATAAATTTTAAATCCGTTTATTATTTATTCATTTTTTACATAACAAACTTCAAATGGTTTTCTGCATAGAGGACAAATATGTTCTTTCAATCTATCAACACATTCTAAACACATATCATGATTACATTCAGTTAAACAATTTGGTTCTTCCAAACAAACGCAACATTTATCATTAAATACAATATTATCTATTTTTATGATTTTTACTCTTTTATATAATATATATATTCCATCAATTATTTTATATGTAATGTCATCATTGATGGTAATTAACCACTTTATTATAGTTTGATTTGTTTGATTAGTTATATTACTAATAATTGTCATAGGTTTGATTTCATACAACCACTTTACAACATCTAAATGACCGTAATAACAACTCCATCTAAATGCACATTCATCCTGAATACTAATATTAATCGTGGGTTTTATTTCGTATAACCACTTGGCTACATCTAAATGTCCGTTTTCACAACTGTCTGTAAATGCATATTCATAATCAATACTAATATTAATAGTAGGTTTGATTTTGTATAACCACTTTGCTACATATAAATGACCTTCTTGACAACTCATTCTAAACGCAAATTCATTCTCAGTACTAATGTCAATAGTAGGTTTAATTTCGTATAACCACTTTGCTACATCTAAATGACCTTTTTGACAACTCCTAGTAAATGCAAATTCATCCTCAGCACTAATGTCTATTATAGGTTTAATTTCAAGTAACCACTTTGCAACATCTAAATGACCTTCTTGGCAACTTTCTCTAAATGCTTCTTCGCATAGAGCACTAATGTCAATAGTAGGTTTGATTTCGTATAACCACTTTGCTATATTTAAATGACCTTCTTCACAACTGAATCTAAATGCGCATTCATTTTGAGCGCTAATATTAATGATAGGTTTTATTTCGTATAACCATTTTGCTATATCAAAATGTCCTTCTTTACAACTCATTTTAAACGCATATTCATGACCAATACTAATATCAATCGTAGGTTTAATTTCAAGTAACCACTTTGCTACATCTAAATGTCCTTCTTTACAACTCAGAGTAAATGCGAATTCATCATCAGCACTAATATTAATGGTAGGTTTTATTTCGTATAACCACTGTACTATATCTAAATGACCGTTTAGACAACTCATTTTAAATGCGTATTCATCATTAGCACTAATATCAATAGTAGGTTTAATTTCGTATAACCACTTTACTACATCTAAATAACCTCGTATACAACTAAATCGAAATGCATATTCATGGTCAGCGCTAATATCAATAGTAGGTTTTATTTCATATAACCATTTTGCAACATTTAAATGACCTTCTTCACAACTTATAGTAAATGCGTATTCATCATTAGAACTAATATCAATAGTAGGTTTTATTTCGTATAACCATTTGGCAACATCTAAATGACCGCATTCACAACTCATAGTAAATGCGTATTCCTGGTCAACACTAATATCTATAGTAGGTTTGATTTCGTATAACCATTTTGCAACATTTAAATGACCTTCTTCACAAGTCCGAGTAAATGTATAATCATCATCAATGTTAATATCAATCGTAGGTTTGATTTCGTATAACCATTTTGCTACATCTAAATGACCGTTTTTACAACTCCATTTAAACGCATCTTCATCATAAGCACTAATATTAATCGTATGTTTGATTTCGTATAACCATTTTACAACATCTAAATGACCGCATTTACAACTCAATCTAAATGCTTCTTCATTTGAATCACTAATATCAATAGTAGGGTTAATTTCATACAACTTTTTAGCGTCATCTAAATGACCTTCTTTACACATAGACTCGAATAATTTTTGGTAATTAATATCAATATTCATTAAATTATATAATAATATAGTGTAAGTTTTAAATCTTTTTATTAATTATTATTTTATATAAAAAATCAATATAAATGTATATTAGTAGTATATAACATGGATTATTCGTGCGGTAAGTGTATATCTGGTTGGAATTGTGCTTGATGTAAGGATATATATTGTAATGATGTATATTGTCTGTATGTTCTTGAAGGTAAAGCAATTAAAAACGAATTAAGTCCAGATGATATGTTACGATTGACCCCAAAACAAGTAGAAAAATTGAAGAATGAGTTGGAAGAAGAAGAACCAGTTCCACAACATTTTTTTTTATGTAAAACATGTAAAAATAAATATATTGAAAAAAATATATGTAAAGGAAGACATAGTAATAAGATCGGACAAAATCACACAACGTGGTTTTAGGTGAGTAATTAGTAGAGTTACTCTTTTTTATATTTACACATTTTTTTGATTTAGTCAAATTGATTATGATAAGTAATTAATTAGTAGAGTTATTCATTTTTTATATTTAAATCTTCACGGGTGTAAATATAATTTATAAATAGTTGTTAAATAGTTTATGACTTATTTATTAATTTAAATTAATGAAAAAATAACAATAATAAATTTAAATTATAAAAAGATTGATATAATATCCTATACATAAATAAGTCACAAACTATTTATTAACTATATAAAGGTTATTTATTATTATCTAATACACATGTGTGGAATATTTGCTTATATTGGTAATCAAATAGATCCAAAAATATTAGAAGATGCTTTTCTTAAAACAAGTAAAAGAGGACCAGATAATAATATTTTAAAATCAATCACACAAAATTTAGTTTTTGGATTTCATAGATTATCAATTATGGATGTTAGTTTCAAAGGTAATCAGCCTATTTATCATCCAAATAAACCTTATTGTTTAATTTGTAATGGTGAAATTTATAATTATAAACAATTAATTGAAGATAATAATATTTCAACATCTTCCAATAGTGATTGTGAAATAATACTTTATTTATATGAAAAATATGGTATTGAAAAACTTTTAAATATGATTGATAGTGAATCTTTCGCTTTTTGTATATATGATGGAATAAAAAATGAAATTATAGTAGCAAGAGATAGATTTGGTGTTCGACCATTATTTGTATCAAAAACAAAAAACAATGAAATTTTATTTTGTTCAGAGGCTAAGAGTATTATACCATTAATTGAATCAGATGATAATATAGAACAATTTAAACCAGGATGTTGGAAGTCATATTCCCTTAATAATTATCAAGACAGTGAATATCAAGAATATTATAGTTATAATTATCCTGAAATAGAAACAACAAATATTCAAGAAATATGTTTGAATATAAGAGAAAAATTAACAGAAGCAGTAAAAAAAAGATTAATGTCTGATAGACCAATAGGTTGTTTATTATCAGGAGGATTAGATAGTAGTTTAATTAGTGCTCTTGTTGCAAGAGAATTTAAAAAACAAAATAAAGGTATATTACACACATTTTCAATTGGAATAAAAGGAAGTATGGATTTAGTATATGCAAAGAAAGTTGCTGATTTTATTGGTTCGACTCACCATACTATTGAATTAACAGAGGAAGAATTCTTAAATGCAATACCAGAAGTAATATATAATATTGAGAGTTATGATACAACTACGGTTAGAGCAAGTACAGGTAATTATTTAATTGGTAAATATATTAAAGATAATACTGATATTACAGTTGTTTTTAATGGAGATGGGAGTGATGAACAATCTGGATATATATATTTAGCAAATGCACCAACATCCAAAGATTTTAAAGATGAATGTATTCGATTATTAAAAGAAATAAATTATTATGATGCTCTTAGGTCAGATAGATCATTGTCTTCAAATTTTTCTTTAGAAACAAGAACACCATTTTTAGATACAGATTTTGTTAATTATTATATGTCTATTAAAAGTGAATTAAAAATGTATAAAAATAATTCAAATATTATAGAAAAAAATTTATTAAGAACAGCATTTGATGATGATAATCTTTTACCCAAAGAAGTATTGTGGAGAAGAAAAGAAGCTTTTTCAGATGGTTGTAGTTCTAAGGAAAGATCTTGGCATAAAGTAATACAAGAATTTGTAGATAAACAAATTACTGATGAAGAATATGAAGAGAATAAAAATAAATATAGTTGCAATTGTCCAGATTTAAAGGAATCTTATTATTACAGAAAAATATTTGAATCCTATTATCCAGAAAAAGGTAATTTAATACCACATTTTTGGATGCCAAAATGGTGTGGAGAAAACAAAGATCCATCGGCAAGAGAATTAAATAATTATAATATTTGAATAAATGAACGAATGTGGATAGGATAGTCTGAATATCTGGATATCTGGATATCTGGATATTTGGATACTCTACATTGTAAATTCCGTGAAAAAAATTGATTATTTAATAAAATACAAATTAATAAAACATAATGGAATTTCATCATATAATATTATTTTTTATTATATTTATTACCATAAAGGGGTTATATAATATGTATATTATTAAACAACTATTTGTATATGATGAAAAATGTGTCATATATAAAAAAATAATTATAGATAAAATAGATGATAATAATTTTTTTCCTATATCTGATATAACTAATTTTATGAATAATAATCATAAATGCTTTTTTAATCATGTAAAAAAAAATAGTCATCAGTATAAAAATGAAAATAATTATGAATACAAACATGAAATCGAATTCAAATGTTATTGTTAAAATAATGAATTATATTATAATTTTTACTTATTTATTATTACATAATAAATAAATAAATTGATTTATATTTATAAAAATTAATAATTATATTCAACGTATATTCAACGTATATTCAAAGTATATTCAAAGATATATTATATTAATAGAAATGTCAATTGATAATAATATGGATATTGGAAGCATTTTTATGTTTAGCAATATATTTAAAAACAATGAATCAAATTTTGCATTAATTATGACATGTATTTATGTTATATTTACAAATTTCAAGTATTATGTTTCAGGAAAAACAATTGAGTATTATTTTCATAGAATATTTTCAAAATTTTTTATGAATCTAAATACTATATCAATTGAATTAATATCACATAAAGTCCAATATACAAAAGGATATTCAGAAAAAACTATATCAAAAGATATTTTTAGTTCACAATTTTTAGGTATTCTACATTTTTTGAAAAAAAACAAGAAAAATATAAAAAATCTTAAGAATATGACTGAGATGTTAATTAATAAAATAAGTGACATTACGCGTCCATCATGGAAACAAGATAACTCAAAAGATGATAAATTTCTATTAATTCCTGAAAATAATGAACCTATTTGTTTAGATGAAAAATTAAATATTCATTTAATAATATCACTTAATACTATTGAAGATGATAGTAAAATAGAAAATAAAAAATATACATTAAAAATTTTTACTTATCATAAAGACAATATGAATTATATGGAAGAAAAAAATAAACTATATGATTTCGTAGATGTTTTAACAAAAGAATATGAAAATATGTTTGATGAAAAAGATGATAAACAACATTATATTTATGAATATAATGGTTCAGAATCTTGTGATGATGAAACTAATTTAAAATATAATAAATATATTATGGAGCATAATAAAGACCTAAATAAAAATATTTTCTTTGAAGATAAACAAAAAATGTTAGATTACATTACTCCTTTTATATTTGATAAAAACAAGAATGATAATAACGGAATGGAATCATATATTAATTCCGGGATGACATTTAAAGCAGGACTTCTTTTCTATGGTTCTCCGGGATGTGGTAAAACAAGTACAATTAAAGGTATATTAAAATATACGAATCGTCATGCGGTTATTATTAATCTTTCAAATATTCAAAACAATAAAGAACTTGAAAATCTTTTCCGTAATCGAAAGTTTAATGGAAAGATAATTAGTGGTAATGAACTGTGTTTTATTTTAGAAGATTGTGATGCAACAAAGTTGTCATCAATAAAAGAAAGAGATGAAATGCCAATTATTATTCCTAAAATAGAATCAAAAAATGATGATAATAAAGATTTAATTGATATTAAGTCTATGATATCTATACAAAAAGGTTTTGATTTATCATGTTTTTTAAATGTATTAGATGGTATAATTGAACTACATGGAATAATGATCATAATGACTACAAATCATCCTGAAAAATTAGATGAAGCTCTTATACGTCCTGGACGCATTGATTTCAAATATGAATTTAAAAAAACAAATGTAACAATTATTAAAAAAATGTTGAAATTAAAATATTGTTTATCAGATGAAAAAATAAATTCATATAAAGATTTTAAAAATATAAAAGATTATATTCTTAGTCCAGCTGAAATTCAATCTATTTGTTTTAAAAATAATAATGTTGAAGACTGTATTAAAAATATATTAATGTCTTCGCAAATAAATTAAATTTTTATTCCATTTAAAAAATTAAAAAATTATAAATAATATAAGTCTTCTGAAAGAAAAGATTATATACAATTAACATATTGATTATAGAAGTCCATATTTTGTATATGTTCAGGTACTCTATTTAAATCATAAATATTTAATCTATGTAATATTGAAATTACATGATTAATATATGGTTCTATATTTTGTATATGTTCAGGTATAGTAATTTCAAATTATGGAAGTACATGTGAAGGATATTTTTCTAATGGTAAATTAATAAAAAATGTAAAATAATTTACTATTATTTATAAAAAAATCATTTTTTTATAAATAAAAAATGTAATGTTAATAATAAAATATTTATTTATTATATAACAATGAAATATTCATATTTTTTACATCCAGAAGGTGCATGTATGAGTTATTTTGAACATTTTTGGTTTTCATTAAAACTATCCAAGATGTTATATATTGCATCATGTAAAGCATTTATACATGCTATTTTACCAAATAAATATATAACATCTTCATCTAATTTAATAGATGAATTAAAGATAGAATTTGATACAGTTGGGTGTAATAAAAATGAATAGTAATTTAACAATATACACCTTTGAAGATTTAAATCCGCACAAAAATACGAAAAAAATAATTCAAAGTTGGGTCTTTTCATACCCGTAGTATAGTTTGATTATAAGCACTCGTTGAAGTGCTTTGATTACTTGTTTCTCTACATAAATAACTTGGTCGTTCTATGTTATTTATCGCATTCCTTGCTATTTTGTAGATATTTGATGAACCATTACGGTCTCTATTCCATGACCCACAACCGCTCTTACAGCGTAGTAGTCCATGAATTAACCGCAACTCATCTTTGTTTTTATTTTTGTTTGGGTGTTTTCTCACCATAAACTTCTCACATACACCTCCATCACATTTGGAACATTTACAACTGGTTCTAAACTCATCTACTAAAAACACCTTATAATTATTTTTTCTAAACAAAGTTCGTATTCCTTTTCCCAATGTTGGTTCTTTGTATTTCATTTGTTTTCGCTGTTCCCAGTCTCCTATACAGATCACAACTTCTTCTGGATTACCATACATCTTCCTAAAATTACGAAGCATCTTTTGCTCGTTGCGTTTGATGTTGATATATTTACCAAACTTCAACTTACGAAATAATTCCTTACGATAAAATACAAATAGTATATGGTTTATTCTATTTTTTTCTTGTAGATATTCCTTGTATTTGGTAATTTGTAATGATTTACGGTTGAAATGTGATAGTTCAAGTTTCATATTCTATGATGGTTTTACCTTTAATCTTATTGGTTTTCATACCCAAAATAATATTATTGTATTTTTTCATCTTGGTTTCTTTTCTGCGTTGGTCATGTGAATACCGAAATACATTTATTAATTTAATGAAAACTACTTAAAGAGATATCAATATATTTGAATAGACCCAGACTAATGACATCAATAAAATATCTTAATGATGAAAATAAATACAAAATATATGAAAATGGCATTGTGTTTTCTATAAAAACAAATAAATGTTTAACACCAACATATTCTAAAATTAAAAATTGTATGTATATTTCATTAGTTGTTTATGGAAAAAATAAAAAAATGGTTCTTCATACTTTAATTTATACGTTATTCAAGTCAAATATACCAAAAACACATTATATTTCACATATAGATAATGATAGTAAAAATAATAATATAGACAATCTAATTTTATTAGCAAGAAACAGAAACATAATAGAAATTAGTAATATTTCAGATGAATGGAAAGAAATACCATTATATGAAAATAGATATGTAATAGACAAAGAAGGTAATATTAAATCATTATTAACAAATAAGTTATTGGAAGAAAATATTAGTCAAAAATTTAATACATATAAAAGTGTAAAACTGATTGATAAAGATGGAAAAAGAAAGGGTTATTTAATACATAGATTAGTTTATCAAACTTTTAATGGAAAAATAGATAATAATATGATAATAGACCACATAAATCGTAATAAATATGATAATAGATTAGAAAATTTAAGAATGATTACGCAAAGTGAAAATGTTAAAAATTGTGAAAAAACTAAATCAACAAATATTTTAATTCAAACAAATACAAATTTTATAAATATATCAACAAAATATAAATCATATAATTTTTCCAATTATGAAATTAATGAAAATGGTGAAATAAAAAATAAATATGATAAAATATTAAAAACATCTATAATTAATGGATATAAAGTTTGTTATTTATACGACAAATTGTTTAATAAAAAAATTACTCTAAAAGTACATCGATTAGTCGCTACAATTTTTTTATCTAATCAAAATAATTATACATCCGTTCATCATAAAGACAACAATAGAGAGAACAATAACTATACGAATTTAGAATGGACTACACATAAACAAAATATTACATACACACAAGGAAAAAAAATAGGTCAATATAATATGAAAAATGAACTTATTAAAATGTTTGATAGCGTAAGTGATGCGTTTAGGGAATTGAATAAAAATTATGGAAATAATATAAGATTAGTATGCGAAGGAAAAAGAAAAACCGCATTTGGATACAAATGGAAATGGGTTTAATAATAATTTTTGTTAATGCTTATTATTATTAAAGGAAGGGGTCGTAGGGGAAAACTAGGTTCTCCAACTGCTTTCATGTTGTTAAACGAGAACCATTTTCGTATTTCTGGAATGAGTTTCATTATTTGAGTTTGTATTTCCGTATTTTGGTCTAATTCATATAGCGTATAGGTGTTTTTATTTTCCAAATCTAATATGCTAATGATTTTATCAATAATATCATCTTGTTCTTTTTTATACAATTCACTTTTCAATCGCATAGTTGCTATATAATTTACATAAATAATTTTTAAGTAAATTATGATTTATAGTTTTTCAACTTACATTTACGGGTTGATGGTTTTCGTTTGTAAGTAGTATCGTCTTTTATTATGTAGGCATTTTTGAAATAGTTTTTATAGTTTTCAGGTCTTACCTTATCTATTGCTTTATCTACATTCTTTTCTAATCCTTCAAAAGTATAAACATCTCTGTTCTTTTTTATCTGTGTTTTTATTTGATTAAAATAATTTTCTACTGGTGAGTTCGTTTCTGGATGATATGGGACGGAAAACAAATATTTATTACCACTTTTTATTATTGCGTCTTTAACCATGTCGTTATGATGACTTCTCGCATTATCTAATATGATGAGATGGTCTTTATATTTAGGTGCGATTTGCGTTTCAATAAACTCAACCATTCGTTCCTTGGTTGTTCCTCCCTTATCATAAAATATTTTTCCAACACATTTTGAATTGTTGATAGCAACCAACAAAGTAAAACTAAGAAAGACAAAGTTGTTATTCGTTTTGATTACACAACGCTTACCAATAAAACATCTACTATACGATGGTTTCAAATGAGAACCGATGCTGGTTTCGTCCAGACAAATAATCTTATCAATTGGATATTTACGAACTTCAGTATAGAATGTTTCCAATTCCTTATTTTTATCAGTAAGTTGTTTTCTACGCTCCTTTGGAAAATGATGATGTCGTGTTCGTTTTCGTGTCCTATTATTTGCTCTAATAATACTACCTAAATGCTGACTTGTAATATCAAAACCATTATATCTTTGTTTCATCTCAATCAATAGTTCGTCCATAGTAAGTTGTTCGTTTCTATCAATCATATTTAACGCATACTTAACTTGTTCTTTGTTTATCTTGTAAGATTCTGCCTTCCTATTTTTTCGTGTAAAATGTTTAGTATTTTTGTATCTATCAATCCAGTCTTTTAATGTGCTTTTTTTACAGTTAAAAATATTACATACTTTATCCATACTATCGTTATTATTCAAATAATATTTAACAGCAATGGTCTTATAATCGTCGCTTTTATGCTTCATATAATAATATCGCTATTATAAAATCACCCTCGTATTTTTGTGCGGATTTAAATCTTCAAAGGTGTATATAAATAAAAATATTATTATATTATAATAACAAATATGAATAAATATAGTTGGAATGAAATTATTATATCAAGTATTATTATATTATTATTAGATTCAATATATTTAAACTTATTTAGTAAATTTTTCAATAATTTAATTAATAATATTCAGGGTAGTAAAATAAAATTACGTTTCTTAGGTGCTTTATTATGTTATATTATTCTTATATTTGGATTAAATTATTTTATTATTCAACCACGTAAATCAGTATTGGACGCATTTATTTTAGGATTTATTATTTATGGAGTGTATGAAACAACTAATTATGCTATTATTGACAAATGGTCAATATATGCTGTTTTCATAGATAGTATATGGGGTGCAATATTATTTTCATTAACTACATATTTTACATATATGATTTTACCATATTTAAAAGATTATTGATAAAATATATGTTCTAATACATCTATTTTATCATTTAAACATTAAAAAATTATAAATAATGTAAGTCTTATGAAAGAGGTTTTTGGAACGGAGATTATACACAATTAACATATTGATTATAGGATTACATATCTTGTATATGTTTTGGTACTCTTATTAAATCAGACATACATAATCCATGCAATATTGAAATTACATGATTAATATAGGAGTCCATATTTTGTATATGATCAGGTACTCTTATTAAATCAAACATATGTAATCCAGGCAATATTGAAATTACATGATTAATATAGGAGTCCTTCTTTTGTATATGATCAGGTACTCTTATTAAATCAAACATATCTAATCCAGGCAATATTGAAATTACATGATTAATATAGGATTCCATATTTTGTATATGATCAGGTACTCTTATTAAATCATAAATTTCTAATCCAGGCAATATTGAAATTACATGATTAATATAGGATTCCATATTTTGTATATGTTCAGGTACTCTTATTAAATCAAAAATATATAATCCAGGTAATATTGAAATTACATGATTAATATAGAAGTTCATATTTTGTATATGTTCAGGTACTCTTATTAAATAATATATTTTTTCTTTAATAATTTTGTTCTTTAATATTTTGAAAATATAATGAAAGAATTTGCTTAATTTTTCATCACGTATTATATGACATAAATCATTGAAAGATAAATATTCAGAAATAATTGGATTAAATCCATGACGACTTAAATCTTTATTCATTTTATTAAACTCATTATATTATATTTTTAAATAGATTCGATTTTTATTCCAATAAAAATTGAATATATTTATACCCTTGAAGATTTAAAACGCCGTTTTTTGAAACAATTATAATAAAAATTATATAAATATTTTTTATTATGTATAGTATCGTAATGGATAAGGATGAAAAAATAAAAGAAATGGAAGAACATATTTC